>Ga0209535_1000299_pt1 | contig 34413 bp, 31 predicted proteins | sample LinPmetageLP28_FD_184041 | JGI IMG/M metagenome (GOLD analysis project Ga0209535, IMG submission 184041) | Marine viral communities from the Pacific Ocean - LP-28 (SPAdes) (version 2) | ecosystem: Environmental > Aquatic > Marine > Oceanic | place: Pacific Ocean | collected 2009-08-22
GCACAACACTCACAAACAATGAATACTTTGGACTTGAAACATATAGAATCGTATCAGGAAACTACGCCAATCAAGCTGCCCTGACTTCATCGAGCAACACTTGGAACTCCACAACTCACCTAAATGCCAATAATGCGCATGGCGATGGAATGGTTACTGCCAACGGATACTTACTCTCGCCTCTCAACATAGGGGATGACGGAGACACAAGAAATGTTACTAATGGTGGAACACTAGAGGCACCAGCAAGCAATCCAGACTATTCTGATCTGACAGAGAGTACAAGATCATATTATAGATTATTTAGATACACTGGTGCTTCCACTGTTGCTAGTTTCACAGTGACCTTATATGGAGATGCAACGCTTCGGTCAATCGCACCGGCGAACGATCCATACTACGCAGCACTTGGTGCTAATAAAAATTGTAACGTAGAACTTAAGGTAGCTTACGACCCTAACTTTGCCGGAGCTGATGATCAATCTACTGGGTGGGCAGATATTGCAAAAATATTTGATTCAGGTAATCAACCAAACAACGACGGAGCAGGTATTAGATCTGGTGCTTCATCTGGCGAAGATGTGTCAATTGATACGAATGGTCTGGCTCTCACATTGACTTTGGGAACTCGAAGAATTAAGCAAAATCAATATTTTGCTGTAAAAATATCAGCACACAAAAGTTGGACAGGATACATCTCTAGAGTACAGGTGGCTTACTAATGGCAAAAACTAACGTTACATCAACACAGTTTGCTGCGAAGAAACTGCTTGGAAAAACCCAAACGAGACCATCGTTCACAGATGCTCAAGAAGCTTACCCTTCAAATGTCTCGGTGCCTGGAGCAGGTGTTTTTGCCGAGAGCATCCCAAGAGAACCTGGAACAAGTTACTACACCATGTATTCAGCATCCGCTGGTGCTCCAGCAACTGTTGAGAGGGTTTATTTTGATCTCGTTGCCATTGGAGATGGATACTATGATGGCGATGCAACCAGTGAAGACGGTGGCGAAAGCGGTCAAAATGCTGCTAATCACGCATATTACCTAAAGCTTCCTTCGAACTATCAAACAACGTCTTCTAACCCGAACAAAGGCAATGGGAACTATATAAACAACAAAAGACTGTATCTCTCGAGAGGGGGATTACAACTAATTCCGCCATTCACAACTGATGCTGGGCTTCCCGGATCATCAGGAAACAATCGATATTTTGTTGAGATTTATAGTGGAGACCCCTCTGATCCAGCAAACAAAATATCATCCACCGACGCGATTGACTGGCAATTCGACTATTATTCTGGTATCTTATTTATCCAAGATAGTGCCTCAGCTGCCCCTGTCACAGCTTCGGCATACATGTATGTGGGAAAATATCTTGACGAAAAATTAACAGATATAAGTTCATCATCTGGTAACTCTATAGTTGTAAAGGACGAAGGATCAAACATAACAACAGCAGCGTCCTCTTTTAATTTTGTAGGAGCATCCGTCGTTGCCAGCAACAGTGGCAACGATGTAACTGTCACTTTATCTTCAGCGGTGTATTCTAGGACAGCAGTATCAACAACAACGACAGCCTCAGTTAATGATGTGATATTAGGCGTATCTGGAAACGCCGCAATCGACATTAGACTTCCATCCGCAAATGCCTATAGTGCCGGCCAAAACTTCACAATTAAAGATGAGAGCGGAGCGGCAAATACAAAAAATATAACTATTCGTACAACTGGTGATCAAAAAATAGATGGAGCCTCTTCTATAGTTCTAGAGTCTCCTTACGCTGCTGTCAATATTTATTCGAATGGCTCCGATAAATTCTTCATATATTAAAGTTATACAGACACTTTCAAACTATTTAGTGTGAATCGGAGAGTGCGCTCTCTAGATTCCTTTTTTTGCTATAAATATTACAATTATTTGGAGGATAATAATATGGCTTATAAATTTCAATTAGGCGTCGCTCGACTTAGCGGCTCTATTATTGCAGAAGACGGTCTCAATTCCAACGCGGCTGGTCTTGCTTCTGCTGGCGCAATTGCCGGAGTAACCACAGTATCTGGTTCTGGTAAATTTCAAATGGGCTCTTTCGCTGTAGGTGGGACCGATGTTTCTTCAACAGCTGCTGAGCTTAACTTGGTTGACGGTTCAGGTGCTGGAACTATCGTTAACTCAAAAGCAGTTATCTATGGTTCTTCTGGTGAAGTAAATGCTACTACACTTCAGATTGGTGGATCTTCTATCACATCAACTGCTGCTGAAATCAACTTGATTGACGGTAACACTGCTCGTGGAACTAATGCTCTTGCTGATGGTGACGGTATTTTGGTAAACGACGATGGAACAATGAGAATGACCAATGTTGTTAAGATGTCTGAATATGCTTTGAACAAAATCACCGGTGGTGATGTTTCTGTAAATGGCGGAACTGGTGTGGCTACAATCGCGGCTGCTGCTGTTCATCACGCCATGCTTAGTGACGATATCATTTCTGGTCAAAATGAATTGGCTCACGTTGATATTGCTGATGCTGATGATATGATGATTTCTGATGATGGTGAAGTCAAGAAAGTTGGTGTTGACAGTCTTCGCGATCACTTCTTTGGCGCAGTTTCTGGTGATGCTACTATCGCTGATGGTGGTGCTTTAACAATTGCTGCAACATCTGTTGAAAACGGCATGTTGGCTGGATCTATTGCTAATGCCAAATTGGCTAATTCTAGTGTAACTATTACTGCTGGTGACGGTCTTAAGACTGGTGGTGCTGTGGCTCTTGGTGGGTCTGTAACTGTTGATATTGATGTATCTGATTTTGCTGGAACTGGTTTATCTGGTGATGCTTCTGAGAATTTGAACATTGATCCCGATCAAACTGGTATTGCTAATATTTTGAATACTTCTTTAAAAGTTGGTAGAGCTTCTAATACAGAGTATATTGACTTTAGTAATGATAACCAAATTCACTTCGTTAACAATGACGAAATTGTGGCAAGAGTTATTTCTGGATCTTTTGTTGTTCATGGTAACTTACATGTTTCTGGTACAACTACTACTGTAGATTCTACTACCATTAACATCTCTAGTTCATTCGTTTTTGAAGGTCCTGCTGATGATCACGAGACTACTCTTGCTGTTGGTACACCAACTGCTGACATCACTGTTATGTTGCCACAATATGACACTGCTGAAACAGTTCACATGGCTGTTCTTGCTGATGCCACGACTAATGCTTCTTCAAATGTAACTGCTGCTGAATTTGCTCTTCTTGATGCTGCGTCTACTCGTGGAACAACTGCTATTGCCACCGGTGACGCCTTCCTTCACAATGATGGTGGCGCAACCATGAGACAAACTCAAATTGATCAAATTGCTGCTGCTTTTGCTGGTAACGGTCTTCAAGCAGCTGGTATTCAGATGTCATTAAAGCTTGATACTGGTGTTGACGCTGGTTCATCTTTTTCTGTTACAAATGATGGTCTTGCTCTAAACAACAATGTTGCTGGTGCTGGTTTGGCTCTTGCTTCTGGTATCCTTTCTGTTGACATCGATGAATTAACTGAATTGACTGCTGCTCCACATGCAACTCAAGATGAGTTCATGGTTTCAGATAATGGAACTGAGAAGCGCGTTTCAATGACAAATGTTGCCAATGGTGCATTTGCTCTTGTTTCTGGTGATGCAACAATCGCTGCCGGTGGTGCTTTGACTATTGCTGCGAATGCTGTTCATGCTTCTATGCTTAATACTGATATCGTTTCTGGCTTGACTGACATTGGTGCTGCTATTGTTTCAACTGATGAAATGATTGTTAGTGACAATGGCACTATCAGAAGAACTGACATGTCTCGTGTTGCTACCTTTGTTGGTGACAACCTTGCCGTTAATATTCAAAATGTTGCTGCCGCTGGAACTCTAGAGGTTGGAGTTAACTACTTCTCTGATATGGGTTCTGATGGTGAAGATGTTGTAACTCTTCCTGCTTCTCCTTCTGTGGGGCAGTCAGTTAAAGTTAAGGCATCTTCTGATTGCTCTGATGCTCGCTTCATTACGATTAATCGTGCTGGTTCACAAACAATTGACGGTGCTACTGGAATTCGTCTTGAATCTCCATTCGCTGCTGTTGAACTTGTTTATGTTGATGATACTAGTAAGTTGTGGAGAGTATTCTAATCTTTGATTGGATTATTATCTATACAAGATTTTTCTTGGAAGGGTTGGGCGAAAGCCCAACCCTTTTTCTATTTAATACAAACGTGAGGATTAACTATGTCATATAAATATTCCAAAGGATCTCAAGTAATTGGAGACCTTAAAGCAGCAGATGATACTCAAAGGGATACACTGATTGATTTTGGAGAAGATCAAATCGATTTTCAAACAAGTGGATCTGTGAGACTTCAGGTCAATAATAGCGGAGTTTATATTCCCGATACATCTACTGACGCTAGTCTTTTTGTTTCTGGTGGTATTCAAATAACTCCCGGAAACCAAGAAGGTTTGAGATTCATGAAGTCTAGCAATGAGCTAAACTTCATTTCTTTCCAAGACGGTGCCGATGGTGGCTCATATAATGCTAGATTATCCTATAACTCTGCTGAATATCTTTTCATAGCACCCGGAAGAGGCGGAGACTTCTTTCTTAATACAGGCGAAAACTCTGGAAACTTTACTTATCCGTTTAGTATTATGGACGATGGAACAGCGAGGTTCGAAAAAAACTTAGAAGATAGTGCTGTTCGTGCTGCGGATCTAAACAACAACATTGCGTTTTATGTCTCGGGGACTCTCGATGGTAATAACGATGCTGTTTTCTTAGGTAGAACAGGCGTTGGAGTATCTGCTCCAAAAACAACCTTTGATGTTCATCATGACCCAACCGGACTTGCCAATGATACTGGTGGTGGTGAAGTTGTTAAGTTTGGCTCTGGAACCTTGACCACTGGTAAGCTTTATTATCTAAACACTTCTTCTACTTGGACTGAAGTAGATGCCGATGCGGTTGCTTCCGGTGCGGATCAATTATTGGGCATTGCCCTTGGATCAAGCCCGACAACCAATGGTGTATTGATCAGAGGATTCTTTGATGCCAACAGTTATTTGTCAAACTTCTCGGCTGGTAAAGCTGTGTACATAAGCACAACTGCTGGTGGAATGGACACTACCGCACCAAGCGGTGGAGGAGATTTTGTGAGAATTGTTGGATACTGTACAACCACAGCAAATGTCATTTATTTTAATCCATCAACAACTTGGGTTGAGCTATAATGTCCAACTTTACAAAAATCATCGGTATTGCTCTTGATAATGTCACAAAACTAATCGGTGTAAGCCCGGAGAATATGGAAAAAGTGTTCGGCCTTGCTCCTGCTGGTGGTGGAGATGAAGGTGGTGGAGAAGGCGCAGGTCTAGAAGAAAGCGGCAGCGGAACTCTCGTTGGAAATGCCTCTTTGTCAAGTGGAGTTCTTAGTCTTGATGGGAATGGAGATTATTTCAGAATCCCAGATGCCGATAGTTTAGATGCCGCTAGTGGAAACTTCTCTATCAGATTTTGGTTTAATGCCGCATCATTTCCAAGTAATTCAAACGATAACATATTGAACAAGATCGCTCCATGGAATGGATGGGCTGTTACTCTTTCAACCTCAACAAACATTGGAGGAACCAATTTGTCAGCCGGAGGCATTAGTTTTTATACAAATCCCGGAACCCACAAGGGTGTAGTCCCCTCAGGTGGAATATCCTTGAATACTTGGCATCATGTGGCAGTTACAATTAATGGCAGCACCGGTGAATACAAAATATATTTTGATGGATCAAATGAGCTAACGTATACAGCATCAGTCCCCGGATCGACTTCTGCGGAACTTTGGATAGGTGCTGGTAGGATAAATGGAGCTTCCAGTCCAGGTATCTATTTCCATGGTCAAGTTGATCAAGTGTTCGTAGGTCAACAATTGTTGTCAAATTCTGAGATTTCAAACATTTACAATGCTGGTAGATAGACGTGTCGATATGTCCTTTAAGGACTTTTATTAATATAACGACTATTTATTGAAGAAATATATTTTTAGGAGATAAATTGATGTCCAACATGTTAGAACAAGCAATCGCTGATGCTGCAGCATTAAGAGAACAAGCTATCAAAAATGCTGAACAATCTGTTCTTGATAAGTATTCAAAACAAATCAAAGAAGCAGTAGATCAAATGTTAGAAATGGACGATGCTCCCAACAAAGCGAATGACATCATTAGCGAAGTTGAAGAAGAGCTTATGGAGCAAGAAGAAGCTCCTGCTATGGCAGAACCGGCAGCAGATGCTGGTGTTGAAGCGCCTCAAGCATGGGACTCTCGATTTGACGATATCTCAATGAAATTAACGGCAATGGTTGACAATCTCCCCGAAGATGAAAATGGAATGATTGATTTGGATCTTGGAGATTTTTCAATCCCTCAAGATGAACTGGCAGCCGCAGAAGGGGACCTAGAAGAGCCTGAGAGCGATCTTGGAGACCTCGGAGGGGAAACACCCGAAGGAGAAGGTGAAGACGATCTAGACAGTCTTATTGGCGGCCTAGAGGACGATGAAACAGAGACTGTTGATAATGAAGATGTTGATCTTCAACTTCAAGAAGTTCTTCGCCTGTTAGGGGAAGACATGGAACTTGATTATGATCCTCAAGTTGATTCTCTTGGAAAGTGGAGAAACAACAGATCAAGAGAAGAGTTCAATCAAGATGCTGCTGAATTCTTATATGAAGAATCAGAAGAAGAAAAGACCGATGAGGAAAAAGAAGAACTCATGGGCAAAGTCACAGAATTACACGAAACAGTAAAGAATCTGACATCACAAAATAATCAATTAGTTGACGTCCTATCCAAGTTGGAGATCCACCTTGAGGAGTCTTTATTGTCAAACGCAAAACTTTTATATCAAAACCGCACACTAGCTGATGCCTCCCTGAATGAGCGACAAAAGTCAAAAATTGTCGAAGCCATTGCTAATGCGGAGTCTCCGAAAGAAGCTAAAAATCTTCACGAGACGCTCAAAACTACAGTGGGATCAACGCCTAATAGCAAAAGAGGTCCACAATCACTTAGTGAGTCAGTCAATCGAAGATCGAACTTAAGTTCTATGCTTAACACGAGACAAAACATTAACGAAAGCAAGCAGAGCGCTGATCCTTTTATGGAAAAGATGCAGAAGCTTGCGGGCATAAAAAAATAATTTAGGAGATTAAAAAATGTCTATTATCGAAACTCTTACAGAAGGCATTGTCAATCGTGACATGGCTCGCGAAGGCGAAGCGCTTCTGAACAAGTGGACCGCAACTGGTCTTCTTGAGGGACTTAACGGGTCTCAAAAACAAAACATGGCTGTATTGCTTGAAAATCAAGCTAAGTCATTGTTGAAGGAAAACAATACAATGAGTGGTGGAAACGTTGAAGGTTTTGCTGCTGTTGCTTTCCCAATCGTTCGTCGTGTATTCGCCGGATTGATTGCTAACGATCTTGTAAGTGTTCAGCCGATGTCTTTGCCATCTGGTCTGATCTTCTTCCTTGACTTTACTTTTGGTGCTGATATCGGTGGAAACGACGGTCCGGATTCAAGATTTGGAAACGTATCTACTCAAAGTGGTGCTTCAATTTATGGTACTGATCGTGTTGGTTCTCAAATCACCGGTGGTGTGAACTTGATCGGCGCTCAGAAGGAAAATCTTTCTGGTCCTCGTGAAGCAGTTGGTTACGCTTTCGCTTCTCCAACTGGGTCTAATGCTCAAGCTCTTGGTGGAGCAACTGCTGCTGATTGTAATGGTGTTGCTCAATTCACTTTGGATGGAAATTTGACTGAAGCACAAAAGAAACTCATTCGCTTTGATCCAGATCTCATGGCTGTAACAGACAGTTCTTTGGCAGTTATCGTTTTAGATATCGCTAAAGACCTCAGGGCGTTCAAAAGTGTATCTGCGGGACAAACAGATGCAGACTTTGACAATCTGTCAGCATTTAGTTTGACTGAAGCTGGTCTTGCCCTTTGGTTGAATGGTCTTGCAAATATCGGTAGTGGCGTAACGAGTGGTGAAGCTAAAGTTGTTCGTCGTCTTACAAATGTAGTCGGCTCAACTGATAAAGGTTTTGGAACATCTCAAATTACCGCAGCTGCTGATGCTGTACGATTTGTTGTAACACATACGGTTCCGAGCGACTTAGCTGCTGATGTTGCCGCTCAAGCTTCTAGTGTGACATGGGGAACTAACGAAATCACTTACCCAACTAAAGATGGTGTAGGAACCGCTGCTGCTCCTGCTGCTGGTGCTATCGCTGGATATAACTTCGCTCTTGAAGGAAACGAAGATATTCCAGAGATCGACATCAAGGTAGATAGTATCGCTATCACAGCTCAAACCAAAAAGTTGAAAGCAAAGTGGACTCCTGAATTAGGACAAGACTTGAACGCTTACCACAACATTGATGCTGAGGTAGAATTGACTTCTATCCTTTCTGAACAAATCGCTCTTGAAATCGACCGTGAGATCCTTGCTGATCTTGTAAATGGCGCAACTGCTGCTACATTCTACTGGTCTCGTTCTCCTGGTTTGTTTGTTGACCGTTTGACTGGTGCTGAGCTTGGTGCTTCTTCTGCTGCTCCTGACTTTACAGGTACAGTATCTGAATGGTATGAGACTTTGATTGAAACAGTCAATGATGTATCTGCTCAGATTCACAGAAAGACCTTGCGTGGTGGCGCTACTCACGTTGTTTGCTCTCCTGAAGTTGCTAACATCCTTGAGTTTACCGCTGGTTTCCGTGCGAACGTAACTGCTGACGCTGACAAAGGCGACATCGGTGCTGTTAAGGTTGGTTCTTTGAACCGTAAGTTTGACGTTATCGTTGATCCTTACTTCCCACGTAACGTTCTATTGGTTGCTCGTATCGGGTCCTCTTTCCTTGAAAGTGGATATGTATACGCACCATACGTGCCGCTACAAACTACACCAACGATCTTCGGACCAGAAGACTTCGTTCCTAGAAAGGGTGTGATGACCCGCTATGCGAAGAAAATGGTTCGTCCTGATATGTATGGTTTGGTTATCTGCCGTGATCTTCTTGGTGGAGAATACTCCGCTAGCTAATCTCTGATTAGTTGAAGACATTCAACCCTGTCACTTCGGTGATGGGGTTTTTTGTTTTATTTGAGACTACTTACTAGGAACTTGAACATATCCTCCTTGGGCGGGGCCACTGCCCTTGAAGAGTCCATCACCGAAGTGGCTGGTGTGGAACTCGAAGATTTGAACAAGTTATTGCAATAACATAATTTAAGGAGAAATTATTATGGGAAATAGAAGATTTAGTCGCAAGAGACTCTTTGAAGTCGAGAAGCGCGGACAACCAGTTGATCTTGGATCTGGTCCAGGAATTAAAGATGCAATCGTATCTGCAACTCAACATAGAAATGGTGCGGAGATCATAACAGAAATTGCTGTTGATCTTGGAACCTCAAAAGCCGTTATTAGTAGCGCAACACACGACAGAGACCCAATTGGCGTTGTTAGTGGCGGCGTCGCAGCTGTTACACAACTCACAACTGCTAAATTTGGAATAATTACTGAAATTAGAGTTGTGTGTATGGAAGTAGCTGCTTCTTTAGCAAATATAGACCTAGAGTTTGGTGATAATGGTGATGGGGTGAATGACACCGCAGATACTGGAACACCAACTTCTATCACTACAAACTGCTGTGCAACTATCGGAGCAGACACACCAGTTCTTTATGATAACACTGCTTTATTAGCTAATAAATATCTCTACATCTGTAATGGCGCAGGCGATACTCCTGATCCTTTTACAGCCGGAAAGCTGCTTATTTACATTCATGGGTTCGTTGCCCCTGCTGATCTATAAGGGGGATGATACTATGACTATGAGAAGATTAGATAGAAAACGACTTTTTGAAGTCGAAAAACAAGGAAAAGATGTTTCTGATACCATTGGTATATCAAATGTCATGAAGAACGCATTAATTTCAGCCGCGCAACATCGCGATGGTCACAAAGTTGTAACTGACATTATTCTTGACCTCGGTGCTGCTGCTGCTGGATTGAAAACTCAATCCATCGGCTCTGCTGGTGATGGATCTAATGCTGCTAAATCTTTGTCTATTGGAACCACTACAACTGCTGCTGATACAACATTTATTTGTAGAACAGCCCAATCAGTCTTTGGAGTGATTAGTTCTGTTGAAACAATTTGCCTAGAAGCCTTTCTGGACTCAGGAACGATTACTGATTTGGATCTGGTATACGGAGCAGATGGTGATGGAACGCTTGCAACTGCCGATGGAACCCCTAGCGAGTTTGATGCTGGTACCGGTAATGCTAAATTTACCAATATTGGAGCAACTGCTGGTAAACATGAGATAGTTACTTTAGATGGTAATGAGCTTGCGGCAGGAAGTGGTAGATTTATTTATTTTGCCATGGGTACGAATGCAACTCAAAAAGCAACAGCAACAATTGATTGTTCAAACTCTACACCAGCTAATGTTACCGCTGGAGCGTTGTCTTACGCTATTCGTTTAACTGATGATGATGGTTCTACCAAGATTGTCTTTGAAACAGACACTGTAAACAATTTCGACTCTACTACAGAATCTGCGAACGAATTTAACATCGGTAGTATTGGCACAACTAAGGCAAGTTTAGCTACTGGTATTAAAAATGGTATTGCCAACAACGGTAATTTTACAGCTGCTGTTGTTTCTGAAGAAGTAACAGTTACAGCAAACGCTGTTCTCGCAACAACTTACACTACTGGTAACGCTATCATTGAAGACCCGGCTTTACCATCTGGTGTCACTATTACAGATTTTTCTGGTGGTGCTCCATACTCTATTAGTACTGGTAAGTTTCTAATCAGGTTTACCGGCTTTGTAGCTCCGGATGACATATAATTTGTATCTGGGGTGATTTTTCACCCCAGAACTATTTATTTTATTAAACGGAGTTAGATTATGTCTGGTAGAAGAAGAATGGTGGCAAAGCGAAAGCTTGAAGAAGCGGCGAAAGCTGTTGAAGAAGCTAAAGCACAAGCCAAAAAGAAGAAAGAAGCGGAAGCTAAAAAGAAAGCTGCTCCTAAAAAGAAAGCAGCACCAAAGAAAAAAGCTGAAGCTAAAAAAGAAGAATAGAATTGTTTCATTGTGTTCCTTTTAACCTCCGATGTTTTACATCGGAGGTTTCTTGTTTTTCAAACTAATTAATGGGACGGAGGATATTATATGAGTTTCCCTGATTTAACCCCAACCTCAACCCAATCTGCGATTACGCTACCCGTGACCTCTTCTGATGTGGCAGCGGTGATCACAGGATCTTTAGCAGTTGGATTTTACAACACTACACCATTTGTTAGTGGAGCAATGGCACAAGTCGCTTACACTTTTAAGAGATTAGGTGGAGATATACTTGACATTGAATTGACGGCTAAGAACGTCTATAATCACTACGAGGAGGCTTGTTTGGAGTATTCCTATATCGTGAACCTCCATCAATCTAGAAACGCCTTAGGGAGCTCTCTGGGAGGTCCTACAGGGTCATTTGACCACAAGGGTACTGTATCAGGTACAGACAATGTGTCTTTGAAATATCCCAAGTTTCAATTCGACTATGCCTTTAGAACTGCTGATAAGTTTTCATCTGAAGCATTGATCGGAGGAACTGAACCTATTTATTCTGCTTCGTTCGCCAGTGTCACAGAGCAACAAGTATATGATTTACAAAATATTGTGTCCAGTTCTCAGGCAACCAATGATTGGAAAGGGATGGGGAACAAAAGAATTAAAATTAGACAGGTGTACTATGTGTCACCTCAACAAATGTGGAGATTTTATGGCTATTATGGCGGGCTTAATGTGGTGGGCGATTTTCATAACTACGGTCAGTATGCTGATGATTCAACCTTCAACGTCATCCCACCGTGGCAGAATAAAGCACAAGCAATCGCATACGAAGACCACCTCTACACGAGAACATCACACTATTCGTATGAGATTGTAGACAATAAACTTAAACTTTATCCACCACCTCAAAACGTATCACCAGAGAGGTTTTGGTTTAGATTTACCGTTGAGAACAATGATGCATTCGCCACAGGATCTTATGACTCTGGTGTGAATGGTGTAAACAACATGAACACCATGCCAATGGAGAATATTGCTTTTAATAAGATAAACTCGATTGGGCAACAGTGGATCCGAAGGTTTGCCTTGGCTCTCTCAAAAGAGACTCTAGGACAAGTCCGAGGTAAGTTTGGAGGCCAAGTGCCAATTCCCGGAGACAATGTCACACTTAATGCTTCAGATCTTTTGTCTCAAGCGGCAGCAGAACAACAAGCTCTTCGAGAAGAACTCAACAAACAACTTGACGAAATGCTATATGCTAAACTTGCTGAGGTCGATAAAGGAATGGTTGATAATATGGATGCGATTGTAGCAAAAACTCCAATGAAAATCTTTGTGGGGTAATTAAATGTCAAAATGGGAAAGACCAACGCAGCCACCATCTCCATTGTTTCTTGGAGAAAAAGAAAAAAACCTTGTCAAACAAGTCAATGATGAAATTATTGAGAGAGTTGTTGGACAACAAATTCTTTACTTTCCAATTGACATGGAGACAACAAACTTTCATCCATTATACGGAGAAGCTATTGAAAAAAACTTCTTACACCCAATTCGAGTGTTTGCTCTCGTAGAATATCAAGGAGTTGAAACATCATTTATGGAAGGGATCGGTATCGATAAGAAGACCGGTCTAAAAGTCAACTTTCACAAGCGAAGATTGACAGAAGACCAAAACCTATTCGTAAGAGAAGGTGATTTCGTCAGATATGGTAGTATTTACTATGAGATAGTAAAGATAAATGAACCAAAGCAACTCTTTGGTCAGATCGACAGTAGATTCGAAGTAACTGCTGAGTGTATTAGAGCAAGAGATGGAGTTTTTAATGGCGAATAAAGAATATCCCTTAACACCCTCGACTATCGAGACCATCGATACGGCAATCTATGACCTTATCAACGATGGTTTTGACTTACATACAAGAACTAACACGGGTTTTCGCAAAGTTCCAGTCCTTTGGATGTCTCCGGAGCGCGCCGTCAACTCAAAAGACAAAGATATTCGAGATTCCGTTGGAAAATTAAAGCTTCCTTTGATTTCTGTTGACAGAACAGGTTTCAACAAAGATCCTTCTTTTAAAGGAGAATGGCAAGCGCACCTGTATCCGAATAAAAAAGGTCCGAGAGGATATAGAAAACACCAAAGACTTGTATCTAGAAAGATCGCACAAGCTCCGACAAGAAAGTTTGCTTCTGCAAAGAGTGGACAATTCAATGGACAAGAAAACTACCCAGTAGACAACAAGAAGATTGTCTATGAAGAAACTTACGCACCCATCCCTGTTTGGGTTACCGTAAATTACTCTGTCACACTAAGAACAGAGTATCAACAGCAAATGAATGACCTTATGGCGCCATTTGCGACGAAAACAGGACTAATTAACGCAATATTTGCGGAGTATAATGGACACAGGTATGAAACCTTCATTGAAGGCAACTTGTCAACGTCCAACAATACAGCCAACCTAGCAGAAGACGAGAGGATGTTTCAGACAAAAGTTGATCTGAAGGTCTTAGGATACCTGTTGGGCGATGGCGAAAACGAAGAAGCCCCAAAAGTTACAACAAGAGAAACGATCGTCGAAGTGAAACTAGTAAGAGAAAGATCGATTGTCGGAGACACAAAACCTTGGGAAAGTGACGACAAGTCTTTTAGAGACTTTTAATGACTTTGGACTTTAGGGCTACTATTTATTAGGAAAATGATTTTATTAAGGAGATAAATCCATGGCTAAAAAATTCGACTTTCTTTCACCCGGTGTTGAGATCCGCGAGATTGACCAAAGCTTTCTTCCACAGGAGCGAGAAGCAGAAGGTCCGATTATTATTGGTAGAACAAGAAAGGGGCCCGCTAACAAGCCCGTAAGAGTTAGAAATCTAGATGACTTTGTTTCTGTGTTCGGTTTACCAATTGCTGGTGGATCCACTGTACAAGGTGACATGTGGCGCGATGGAAACATGGCAGGTCCAACATACGCATCTTATGCTGCTCAAGCATGGTTGGCATCAGAACAATCACCAGTGACAATCGTAAGATTGGCTGGAGATGAAAAGTCAGGCGCTAGCAGCTTTGGAAAGGCTGGATGGGCACTTAGTGCGTCTATTAATTCTGCCGCTTTAAGTAACAGTACGGCATATGGCTTGTTTTTGATTCAGTCAGCATCCGCTGTTACAATGACAACAGGATCGTTAGCTGCTGTGTTTTATGCCAACAAGGGATATCTAACCTTAGATGGAACTCAAGCTTCCGATGGTGTTACCAATACAAAAAAAGCTGGTACATTTATCAAAAGTGTTGCTACTAATTGCGAATTTAAATTAGCCATTTATAATGAGGCAGGTGAACAAGTTGGAAACTCTCTACCATTTAATTTCTCGAGAAATAGTCCAAATTATCTCCGTTCCGTATTCAATACAAATCCTCAATTGGTAAATGAGACTACTGAGGCCACAGTTGTCAACGGCGGACAAAGAAAAACTTATTGGCTTGGAGAATCCTTCACTCGTGAACTTGACGACTTGAGCTTGTTAGGGCTTAGCGCTGGCGCTGTTTATGGAATTCTTCTTCCTTTGGAAGCTGGTTCTGTGAATTGGTCTGATCACAGAGAAGGTGCCCAAGAAGCACAATCTGGATTCCTCATCTCTCAAAAATCTAAAGGACAAGTTGACTTGTTCCGCTTTAAGAGTTTGCATGTCGGTGAAGAAATCCAAAAGAATTATATTATAGCAATTGAAAACATCAACGAGCCAACAAACGCAACTGTTGATGCTTACGGAACTTTCACCGTATGCGTTAAAACAACGTCTGGTCAAACTATCGAGAGATACTCTGGTTGTAACTTGAACCCTTCTTCTCCAAACTATATTGGAAAAAGAATCGGAGATCAATACCAAGAGTGGAGCGATCAAGATCGTCGATACAGAACTTATGGCGATTATCAGAATCAGTCAGATATCATCTATGTCGATATCAAAGACTTTGTTAAGAATGGTGGCGCTCAAGGACATCTTCCTGTTGGATTTAAAGGACCAGTTCGTCCAAAAGGATTTACACTTGCGCATGGTTCTACAGGAGCACAAACCCTTGGTGATGTCGTCGATACCAGAACAGCAGCTTCTGCTGTTATTCAAGCAACTAACGGTGCTGCTGACACTGATACAATCTTAATCACTGCCGCCGATGGGACATCGGCAACTTTTACAGCAAAGACCTCTCCGGGTGCCAATCCGGAATTTAATAGAGGTGGAGCTGACCATGGTCTAGCTAATCTTAAGGCTGCTATTGAGGCAAATGCCACAATTGGATCAAAAGTGACAGTTTCTGCTGTTACTGAGCCTTCATCTGGTACATTTCAAATGACAATCACACAGGTTACTGCGGGAACTGTAGGTAATGGAAAAGCGGTAACAATTGGTACTGGTGACTTTACCGCTTACACTGTTAATGGTGGTTCTGCTGGAGCTAGTGGGACTTTTACTGGTGGTGTAGATACAACTGATGACTTTACTGGAGCTTTTGTAAAAGGAAACGCCTCAGTTCCAGGTGCCGCCGGATCTTCTACCAATTTCGTTATTGGTCCAACTAATTTTTCTGCCTCATTCTTGTTCCCAGCTCTTCCTTTGAGAGCAAATGGAACCGAAGGTGGTGCTGCCGATCCTTATCGTGCTTACTATGGTATTCGTCCATCTATTGGATCGACAACCACAACTCATGATCCGGATTATTGCGATTACTTGAGAAGACTTCCTGCCACTATCGATTCATTCACTCCAGCGACTGATTATGAACACTCTTTCATCTTCACATTGGATGATTTAGTTATCAATAGTAGCAACAATACAGTAACTTACACTTCTGGTTCTTGGTCACAAACTGCTGACACATCAACTACATCATGGACTTCTCCAGCCAACACCCAAGCAAACCAAAATGGTGATATTGGATCGTTGTTGGACTTAGGTGTTCGTCAGTTTTCACTTCCTCTTCATGGTGGATTTGAAGGTTGGGATATTACCGAGAGAGAACCTCTTCGTGATGACCTCATCAATCTTCACTCTTCTAGAAATGATAGTGCGAACTATCTCCACTACACAATCAACAAGGCTCTTGATTCAATCAGAGACCCTGAGGTTGTCCCAGGAAACTTGCTAGCAATCCCTGGTATTAGACGACCTTTGATTACCAACAGAGTAATCTCTATTGCTGAAGATAGAAAAGATGTTCTTGCCATTATTGACTTAGAGCACGACTACCTTCCATTAGCAGAAAGAGACACAGCAGACACTAACGCTTCTACACTAGGAGATGTTGGTCAAGCAGTATCGACTCTTAGATCAAGAAACCTCAACTCTTCTTATGCTTGTACATTCTATCCATGGGTTCAGGCATCTGACAACCTTAATGGCTCTGAGCTTGTATGGCTTCCACCATCTGTTGCCGCTTTGGGAGCATTTGGTAAATCTCAAGCAAGATCTGAACTTTGGTTTGCTCCTGCTGGATTTAATCGCGGTGGACTTGGATCACTCGGTGGATCTCGTGGACCTGCTGTACTTCAAGCAAGACAGCGTTTGGACTCAAAAGAAAGAGATCAATTGTATGAACAAAACATCAATCCGATTGCGACATTCCCTGCTGAAGGCGTTGTAATCTTTGGACAAAAAACTCTTCAAGCGGATGCTTCTGCTTTGGATAGAATCAATGTTCGTCGTTTGTTGTTGTTCTTGAAATCAAGAGTTAATGAAGTTTCTAGAAACCTTTTGTTTGACAATAATGTTCAATCAACTTGGAATCGTTTTAAGGGACAAGTAGAGCCTCTTTTGGCAGATACGCAAGCAAGATTTGGTTTGTCTGGTTACAAGCTTGTATTAGACGAGACCACTACAACTGCTGATTTGATCGATAGAAATATCATGTACGCTAAGATTTTCGTCAAACCAGCCCGTGCCATCGAGTATATCGTTGTTGACTTTGTCATCACGAGAACCGGTGCAGATTTCGTTTAAAGACTAATTAAAGTAAACAGGAGAATATAGTCATGGCATTTTGGTCAACAGATTTACAAAACATAGAGGCAAATGATCCAAAAAGGAAATATAGATTTACAGTCGAATTTCCAGGATTAATGGGGACAGGTACAGCAGCAGCTGCGGATGCAGTAGCAACTGATGGTATAGTTTGGTATGCCAAATCTGTTTCAAAACCAGCAATGACAGTTTCTGAAACTGATCATACTTTCTTAGATAAAAAGTTCTACTTCCCAGGAAGAGTAGAGTGGAGTACGGTCAATTTGACTTTGGTTGATCCTGCTGATCCTACTCAAGCAAAAGACGCTGTTGCTCAAATGAACAAGTTGATCGAAGCTTCAGGGTATAGAATGTACAAAGATTCAAATGATCTTGTTACAATGTCTAAATCTAAATCAGCAGCAGCTCTTGGATCTGTTGTCATTAACCAAATTGATTCAGAAGGCGCTGCTATCGAATCATGGACTCTTAAGAATCCATTCATCAAAGACATGAAGTTTGGCGATTTGGATTATACTGGTGATGAATTGGTTGAGCTAACAATGGAAATTCGCTACGATTGGGCAACATGCTTGATCAACGGTAGAGAGTACTACGGAACTCAAGCTTAATAAGGATAAGATATGACATGGTGGACAAGTCCAGACATTCAACTAAAGCAGAAGAATAGATTCATCATGTCAATCGGTGAGTTCTTGATTCCCACCGTCGTGTCTGTAGACAAACCATCCGTACAAATCGAATCAAAAGAATACACAATGATTAATCATGTATACCGTTATCCGGGAATAGCCAAATGGCAGCCGATAACGGTTACATTTATTGACGGATCTGGAAATAGTAGGCGTTTCAAAGAAGGTTTTCAAAATAATGATGGTAATATAGCGACTAGAGAGTTTGATGTAGACTCTTTAGACGCTGCTCAAATGCTTTTTAGTATATTAACAAAGTCTGGTTATAAATCCGGAACCACACCCAGTGGTGCGGCGTCAAAAAGTAAGATGAACAACATGTCACTCATGAAATCAGTAAGAATTGAGCAGTTGGAACCTGATGGAGATACGGTCTCCGAGGGTTGGAAATTACATAATCCTATATTTACAGATATTAAATGGGGAAGCTTGTCTTATTCCGATGATGGAGCCGTAGAATACACACTCACCATTGCCTATGATTGGGCTGAATTTTATATCGGCGGAGGTGCTTCTAAAGGAGTGTATCAAGTTCCAACATCTAAATCATTAAGAAGAAATGACACCGGTCAATTTATAGGAGACCAAAAAGAGGTTCAAAAAGAAATAGATAAGTTTCAAGAAAATGTTCAAATAGGCACGCTACCAGATGAAGACTATTTCACAAAAAGACTTGAGCGTCAAGCATCCCAAGCAAATATAGATCGTATCGTCGGAACAGATGATAATTAAGAACTCGGAGTTTAAATGAGAAGAAACAATGAAGACCGATTGATGGGCGGTCACAAACCAACGCCATCAGAAGAGATTCCTCAAATGGCCAATCCCATGGATTTCGTCACGCCAACAGAAATTGTTGACCTTCCTTCAAAAGGAAGATATCCCGAAGGACACCCTCTTCATGAATGTGACACAATCGAAATCAAACATATGACGGCAAAAGATGAAGACATCTTGACAAACCGTTCAATGCTTAAAAAAGGTGTTGCCATTGACAGATTAATTCAAAACCTACTTAAGGACAAAAGCATTGATGCTCGGACTCTTTATGTCGGAGATAGAAACGCAATTCTTATTCACGCAAGAGCGTCGGCATATGGTCATAATTACAAAACAAAAGTCCAATGTCCAGTTTGTACCGAGACATCAAAGTTTAAATTTGACCTTGGTGATCATAAAGTTTATCACGGAGATGAGTGGGGAGAACTTGAGATTGAACAAACTCCACAAGGAACATTTAAAACACAACTACCTTTATCAACAATTGTAGCAGAGTTTAGACCATTAACTGGTATGGACGAACTTTTGTTAATCAAAGAACAAAAAGGCAAAGATATTGAAAACATAATCACAAAGCAAATGAAGATGTTTACGGTATCATTTAATGGATACACAGAAGAAAATGTCATCGCTCACGTTGCGGACAACATGGTCGCAGCAGACTCCAGGTTTTACAGAGAATGCTTTAGAATCGTCTCTCCAGACGTAAAGATGGAAGGGAACTTTGAATGTCGTCACTGTGGGCATGAGGAGGTCATGCAGGTTCCATTCGGAGCCGACTTTTTTTGGCCTGACCGATGAGTATATGCAAAGTGTGTATGAAGCTTTCTTCACACTTAAGCATTACGGCGGATGGTCCCTCTACGAGCTCTACAATCTCCCTGTGGGGCTTCGAACATGGTTTCTAGAGAGAACCATAGAGGAATATAAAAAAGAAGCTGAGCAGTCTCGTAGAGCCTCAGGAAAACGATGAAGTGTCGGAGATGATATCTCCGGCATTTTTTGCTTATAACTAATTACTTCATAACATGAGGGATTTCTATGGCTGAAGAAGGGACAGGCGGTACTGGTACCGCAAAAGTAACGCCGGATAATATTAGGCTTCAATCTGACTTAAACGAACTCATTCGTCAATCGTCGGCCAAACAAGAGTTGTTAAACGACCTTGCTGCTGAACGTAACGATATGTTAAACCAAACATCCGAAATACTTAAAGATGAACTTGACACGATGGACAAGATTTTGACCTTCTCGCTAAATCAAATTAAAAATTTTGACAAGTTAGCTGCGGCAGAAGCCAAACGCACAAAAGCACTGGAGGAGAATAAAGGACAACTCGAGGATATGATGAACGCTATCCATGAACAGACGGAAGGTACAGAGGCCTACACAAAGGCAGTGGAAGCTTACGAAACAACCCTAAAATCAGTAACAGCACAGTATGACCTCCAGATTGAAAAAGAAAACTTTAAACACAAAGCTTTAATGAAACAATTTGATACAGGCGAGCGCCTTAATAAATTAGCCGAATTAAATTTAGAAATAAAAGACAAAGAAGGTAATTTAATAAAAGGTAAAATGAAGTATTTGTTAGAGAATGCTAAATCGCAAGCAGAAATAAGAAATATCCTTGAATCAGCTAGTGGATACATTAAAGAAACCGAGGATCTTCAAAGAAAAATAGATGGACACTCACAAAAGATTGCTGGTTCTCTTGGTTTATCTTCTAAATTTGCTAGTACAACTCTCGGGTCTTTTGTTGGGCAAGTCAAACAATATAGACAATTAAGAGAAGCTGGGATGGATATGGGAGGAATACTCGAAGCATCGCTTGGTCAGAGTTTTAACATGCTTAATGTATTTGGTAGCTTAGTTGATATTATAAAAGACATGGTTATCGGACTTGATCAGGTTGGAAAAAAACTTGGTGCCTCAACAGGTATGGGAAATATTTTTCAATCTCAAATTATGACAACATTTGATGCCACCGTAACTGGTGGCGGAACAATGGATGAAGCCGCTAATGCTATTGGTGCTCTCGCAACCGGTTTTTCAAAATTTGACCCCGAAGCGGAAAAAGTAAATGAAACCTTGGCAACAACAATCGTCAGGTTGGGCAAAATTGGTATTGGTGGAGCTGAGGCGGTGCGAACAATGGACTTTTTCGTAAGAACCCTTAGAATGACAGAAGAACAATCGGCGGATTTGACGACCGAACTTGCCCTAATGGGTCAACAAATGGGTCTAACATCGTCTCAAATTATAGGAGATTTTGCTAAAGTCTCCAACGACCTATCGATATATGGAAAAGGAGCTGTAGATGTATTTAAAGATCTTGAGGCTCAAGCAAAAGCAACGGGTATGGAAATTTCTTCTCTTGTTAATATCGCAAAACAATTTGACACGTTCGATTCAGCCGCTGATAAAGCAGCACAACTCAATGCAGTGCTTGGAACCCAACTTTCTTCTTTAGAGATGATGAACATGAAATATGATGATCGTGTGAATTATTTAAGACAAGAAGTTTCCTTTGCTGTTGGTAACTTAGAAGGTATGGATCAATATACTCAACAATTTGTTGCTCAAGCTTTGGGAGTTTCTTCCGTTGCCGAGGCTCAAAAGCTTCTCAACATGAACCAACAGGAATATCTTAAGTATCAAGGGGACATGTCATCAGCAGCTAAAAGACAAGAAGACCTAGCAGAATTAACACAACAGTTGGTTCCCATTATGCAACAATTCAAGATTGCTCTTTTGCAAATCGCCACTGCTTTAAAGGGACCTATTTCATTATTTTCTACTCTCTTGGGTATAATTGGCCCATATTTAGACATACTTTTGTATGGTTTTGGAATTTACAAAATGATAACTGGGGCAATATTAGCTTTCAATATTGTTAAAAGTGTTGAATTGATGAAATTATTGGCGACTGGGGCGGCAACAAAAGCAGAATTTGCGCAAAAAGCAGCCAGTCTAGGTATTACGATTTCTCAAGCTACTGCGGCAAAAGTTCTTGCTGTCGCAAACACTATCTTGGCGTTTAGTACAAATACGCTTTCTGGTGCCTTCACAACATTAAACATCAGCATGGGTGCTGTTGCTATAGCCTTTTTAGTTATGGCAGCTATTTTCGCATCTAGAATCAATCCTTTGTTTATCCAAGTATTTTCTTTTATGGCCGTTGGTGTTCTAGCGCTTGCTGTTGCTTTTGGTGTTTTAAATTATTCTGGTGGGTCACTAGTTTTAGGATTATTTGTGGCCCTAGGAGCAGCAGTGGCGTTACTAGTTTATTCTATGAGAGATTTATTTGAACAGATGATTGAATCAGCGCCCGCATTTTTACAAGCTGGATTGGGATTATATGTTGTTGCTGGTGGTATAGCAGCCATAGCTTTAGCAATGGCACTGTTGGGTCCATTAGGGTTTCTCGGTTTGGCTGTACTATCTTTGTCGTTGACTCAAATGGGTAATGGGTTTGAAAAAATAGCCAGCGGACTTGAGAGAATCTCAAAAATGAGTTCGACACTATCAAACCTAGGAAACAATGGTATCATTGCCATTTCTTCAGAAGGAAACAAGATAAACGCAGTCATGGGAACTGGAGATGTCATGAACAACTTCTCAGCTGGAAAAATGGAAGTGGAAGTCAAAATGCCAAAAATGGAAACTCCAAAGATTGAACTTAAAGTTGAATTGATGGGAAGACAACTGGAGGCCTTTGTAAAAGAAGTGATAAATAGAGGATAATGGCAACACGTATACCAGGCGAATACAACGGGATAGACATAACGAAAAATAACGACGGCCATGGCTCTAGTTATTTAAACGCTATACTTATAGCGGATCCTTTTAACTTGAGCGTAATGTCTCTTCGAGGTTTTGTTTCAAGTTTCTCATACGAAATGGGAAAAGAGATCAAAGAGGAACAAAGCGTAATACAAAACTTTTATACCTTCGCTTCATATAATGGGACGTTTGGGATTAAAATATCGATTGATGTACCCGCAGCCAGCGCTGCTGAGGCAAAAACTAATTTAGCAAAAATTGCGCACCTCCAATCTACAATAATACCAGCGTTGGAAACCGGAAGAAGAAGCACATTTGTACAGCATCAAATTGTATATTTTGCGAACCTTATAAATAACGGCACTCTTCATGATGAAAGCACCAGTAAAGACTTTGGTTTTCTTAACATGAAACAATATGGATTATATTGCTGGATTGATGAGGTAAATTATAACCCAGATTTCTCCTCAGGATTTTTTGAGACATCAAGCGGTCTTCTACCAAAATATTACAAGTTAGACATTACTCTTAATCCGGATACTCAATATGGATCTTCATTAACAAATAAATACTTTTTGAAACCATTCAATGAAAATGGACACTATTCAGCCTCAGAAAACAAGTTTTTTCCATTCCTAGTGCCTGTTGGGTCAAAAAATTTGGAATCTTATGACTTTGCGGATTATTTTACCAAAACCAATAATAGTATGGGCGGTGTCTTATCTATGGACATAATTAACAAAAGACACATAGGCAAAAACAGTATGATATATTTCGCCTTACCTATTGACTCGCCAACTGAAGAACTACCTTTATACTCTGGAAAAGAAGAATTGAATAGACCGACATCTACAAGTGCGAATTATTCAGTGAGAAGGGAATTGGTTTTCAAACCATTTATAGAAAACTTTTCTAGAAAAGTATCAGTAAAATCTGATCCACAAAATGATAAGGGTCAGACACTTGATCAAACCTTAAGTGTGTTTCAAAATTTTCAACCAATTGAATATGAAATATCTTTTCAAGTGCCGTCCTCTAACCTTACGGAAGCTAAATATAACGCGTCAAAGATTCAATATCTGATGAGGATGTTCTACACTCGAGAACAAACAAATGCGAATACCGATGCCAAAATGCTTTATTCGCTTAAGGTGTTTATTCCTTCATACATTGGCAAACTAAATACTGTTCCGGGGACCCTACAAGAAGCTTATGAAAACTCACTTACTTTACAAACAACCAATATTTCTATCGATATTGATATCGCTAGCGGTTTTTACACAAGTGGAAATTTTAAATACCCAAAAGCATATAAAGTCACCGCCACATTTAAAGACACAGAGTATGATAATCAAAGAAAAATAAAAATGGATGGAGTATTGGTCGGTGGTACAATCTCGAGAGACAATGAAGGAAAAATAAAGATAGACAAAGAATCAAAGGCAATTATTGTAAATGACTCTTTTCCGGACGGAGCAACGATCAATCTGAAAAACGCTAAAGAAACTGGGTATCTTAATAATAATGTCACATACTGGAAACCAGGGGAGTAACAACAATGAGGTATTTAAACTCTAGAAAAGGATCGGTGTCAAGTATCAATTATGATCTTTTGAAAACAAAAAACGATAAAGAATCTGTCGTTATTTACAGGACTGTTAATTTCGAAGGATTACAAGATAAACAAATTGCTGTTCGCGAATGGGGCCTGTGGGGACATGGAACATCTCTAATAAGAATAGCTAATGAGGTCTATGGTGATCCGTCATACTGGTGGACAATTGGATTAATCAACAATAAACCAACAGACCAACATTATAAGATAGGCGATAGAGTCTTAATACCTCTCCAACCAGATATAATCAAAAATTCTATAGGAGAGTAAAATGGCATCACCAGATTTAATTGCAACAGCCGGAGCCTCCACGGTAATGGCGAAGAAAGGTAGATCTGCGGTCACTGGTCAAACAGGTTCTGCGGAGGCATGGTTCGAAGAAAAAGAAGAAACGGTTATATCAAAGGCTCCGACGCTTGAACTGAAGCAGTGTGCTTTGATGTCAACTCTTTATAGAGACGACTTAAGTGTTTTATCTAAACATTTTGGTGACAAAGACATATGGAATGGTAGAATAATTCCTTTTGCGGGTGACGCAACATCCGATAAAGCCACTGAGGTAAATAATTATTTTTATGCTAATGATAAAATAAAAGATTATTATGACACCGGTACGGCTCAAGAAGGTTTTTACAAAGATTTATACTATACATATGTAGATTCTAGTGGAAAGGCCAAGCAAGTTAGATTAAATCAAACTAGTAGAGATGATACTAGTACTGTGCTGAATGATATTGAAGAAATGACAAAAGCATTAAACGATTGGAATGCTACCGGTAGGACGACGACGAGCATTACAGTTGGAGACAGAAAATACACTGATGAACAAGAGCTTAAAAACGCAATTCAGACGGCAACAGCAAACACTGGTAACAAGACTCTTAGCGATGGGGATGCTGGAGCAGCTTCACAAAAACTTGCTAAAGAAATGTTTGACAACTATTTCTTAGAATCAGTTAAGATAGAATACAATGGAACAAATCCATCAACAGCACGAAGCGATGTGAAAGTGACCATATCTTTTTTCTTGGAAAGTTTTGCAGCACTAAAGAAAAGCATGCTCAAGAAAGACTCTGGATTTAACGATGGGACCAGGAAAGATTTTTTCTTAAGAGATTTAATAATTGCTGGTATTGGAGACGACTCTAGAGGTGGAGCTCTTAACGCACTAAAGAATATATATTCACCTTCAACAAATAGACTAAGAGTAAAAGTTAAGCCCAAAAAACACAATGAAATAGACCAAGTTCCAATGGTTTTAGATCTTGCCATAGTTGATCATGAACTAGCCAGAGACGCAGGAAACCACGGCGTTAAACTTACAATCAATTATAGAGGCTATATGCAACAACTTATGCAAATGCCTTATGCCAATGCTCTGATGACTCCAGATATTCTAAACAACCGAAGAAAACGGCATAACAATATAAAACAATTAATTGGAAAACAATGTTCTCAAGAAACCTTAAGAGAAATATTAAGAGTTGAAAGATCAACGTCAGAACTCGAAATGGAAGGTTCCTTTTCTAACATTATGGAGACTCTGTTTAATTATGATTCTATTAAAAGTTGGAAACTCGCAGGTGGCAAGGAAAGAGATACTTATGAATCCGTAGTCAATGATCTAGTCAATAGTGGTAAAAATAAAGTTGTAGAATTTCAACATATTGGCAGTCGCCTTGGGGAGCTCGGCTCTGATGCTGATGCCCAAAATCTAGAAAAATTAGCACTTGAGAATTTAGCAAAAGTAGGCTTAGAAGAAGCTACTGAATCGTCCTTTGGGGGTTTAGATGACGTTACCAGAGAAGCGGCTGGAGAAAGAGGTTACCTTGACAGACTTTTTAGCATCGACTGGTTCTCAGATAGTAGAAACTGGAGTAACTGTGTGTTTTTCGGAGATTTAATTCGCGCCGTCACCGATGTACTTTACCAATCAGGCACTGGGGACACCATAAAAGAAATCAAAGAAAATCTAAGATTTGTCATGTTTCCAATTCACATTCCTGACCCGTCGGGCGCTGGTAAGTTTATAGAAATAAATCCAGCCTTTATCCCTATAGACCTTTACTTTTTTGCTGAGTGGTGGCATGAAGTTGTGGTCAAGAAAGATTTAAAGCACTATCCAATGGCTGCCATGATTAGAGATTTGGCAGAGAGACTCATTAGTAATCTTTTATATGAAGTGTGTATATCAAACCTATTGCCGGATGAAACTCCGCCAATGCTGCGTGTTAATTATTTTACATCAAAACGTGATTTACGACCCTTTACAAAACTAATGAAGAGTCAGACTGGTACAGGTTTTCGTAATTCCAAGATTCCAACATTCTTAGACTATAACAAAATAACAAAGCCAATATTTCCACAATCATACAATCCGGAAATCAAAACCAACAACGAAATTACAGACATGAATGATACTCATTACATTGTTCTATATGTTATGAACCCTCCTTATCGTCGAGAACTTACTCATAAAAAGAAGCAGAAGGAACTAAGAGACTCAAAATTCATTCCAACATTACATCATGGTATTTACTCAAAAGCGAAAGGGTCACACGTAGATTCAGCCTCATTTAAAAAAACTAACTCTCCCGGACTTAGGGAAGCGAGATACTTTAACAACTCTTTTGGGTCCCTTGCGCTAATGAATAACGTTTATGACCTTTCGTTTACAATAGCCGAAAACAACCCAAGCACTTATCTATATCCAGGTATGATAATCAATTTTATCCTTACCGATTTTTCTCCGGAGACAGTGATAAAAGTTGTAGATGAGGTCGAAACGCTTGAGAAAACAGGAAAACTAATCGATAATTCAAACTATTCAAATAGCGATAATGATCCGCACAGAAAAGGAACCAACGCCAACATATTGGGCATGGGAGGATATTTTATCATAACAAGTGTATCTTATGATATTCAAACTTCTAAACAAAAAGGAACAGCATCAAACTTATTCACGTTTAATTGTGAAGCAAAATTCTTAGCGACTGAAGCTGATGAGATTATAAAAACTGATAAAAGAGAAATATTAGAAGTTATAAAGTCCGAAAATGATGAAACATGTAGAACAGCGTATGACGAGGCTGTGAAAGTTAACCAAATCACTGTTAGTAATTACAATGCCAGTGTAGATGAGGAAGATAGGGTTGAACAACAATTTAAACAAACTAGCGAAGCCAATACTCCCGCCGAAGTAACCGAAGAAAATACAGGTAGTACTGAAGAAGCTGGAGAGACTACAGACGCAAATGCGACACCCGTCCCAGTCGTTCCAGAGACTCCAGCAGCTACAGTTCGAAATACTGGTCCAACAGAAACTGAACTAAATGCAAAGGCTAACGGTTTGGGAGGTACCCTTGCCAAAAAGGGCGACTCGAGAGTTGTTAAATTTACTTACGGTGGTGCGCTGAGTGTATCTAAAACGTACACATTTACTTCGAATGGTAATTTTTTAGAATACAAAGAAACTCCAAACGCAACAGCTACTGAGACGGTATCACTAGATTAATAATCAAAAACGAGGACAGATAATGGCAAGAAATTTTAAATCAACAAACAAAAGCAGCGCTGGGAAAAGGTTTTATTACAGAACCTTGTGGTCCACTGAGGGCCATCCGGAAAATGGTGGGCTAGGACACTTTTCAGTCATGAATTATCACTTTGCTGAAAGGTTACATTATGGCGTCATTGATCATCAAAACAATGCTGTCATACCGAATGAAGATTTTCTAGTTCAAGTTGGTGATGGTAGATTGTTTGATTTTGTTGCTGATTCTTTTTCATTGGCAAAACTAAATTGCTTGGCTGCTCGTCAAACTAATCAAATATCAAACACTGGATTGTTTAAAGATGGTTTACAAATTATGTCTTCATATCAAAATCCTAAAATAAAGCATGGAAAATACCTTGACGATATTTTCCAATTTTACAACGAAACACACATACCACTTAATGGTACTAATAGTATAACATCTTACGAAGCCTATGTCAAGAAGTTTTTTAACTTTTTTTTCAATCAAAACACAATTAACACTTTGACATTGACCAAATGGATCGCATCCAACAGATCATCGATGCTTGACACGGGGCTGGCTTTCTCGTTTTATGATATACCTTATGATGAAGACCAAAGAAAAATAAAAGAAGTAATAGACACGATCGATTATCAGTATTTAAAGAACCTGTCTTTGAATATGAGTTTCAACATAATGAATTATAATCCCAATATTTTAGTTTATGATTTAAATGGACCAGCAGGTGAATCTATTCGAGGATCATATGGATTAAATAATTTAGATTCTATATTTGATAATAGATTTATTAAAACATATACTTTAGATAATGATATTATATATAATAAATTAAATATATATTATAATAAATATGCCCAGAAAAACTCACTTAATAGAGTTGTGTCTGTACAAGGTTGCAAAACCACGTCAGAATATTATTCTCTATCACCAGTCGAAATATCCAGAAGGCCACATAGTGACAATCAAGAATTACACATGTACACTATGTTGCGAAATAAAGAAGAGGGAAGTCCATTTTCTCAACAAAAACTAGATGAAATATATAAAAAAGCAATTTTTTTCATGAAAAAGGTTGACAAACCCTCTGGAATAAGTTATATTAATAATATGTTTCGAGATCAAGTATGGAATAAGGACAATGGTTTCCATGATCTTAAAGCAAAACTTGCCGGAACAACACAAACAGGGACACAACGACAACAGACTGGAGGAGGTCCGTCTAGTGGTGGCTCATCTTACTAGGAGGACAAATGCTATTTCAACTTATGGACAGCAAGACAGATTGCGCTGGAACATATTTCGACGGACACTTTATTTGGGACAAAATCCCAGATGGAGTCACACAAACTTGGGCTTACTCAGAACATCTATTCGGCAGAGACATTGATTATGCCAATTTGCTGGTGTCTGGAAGGTCGATAGACGACGTTTGCCCTGACTCCCTAAGGGAACGATGGGAAGCGGCAAGCAAGCTTATTAAGGCTCATTTTAAGGGCTGTAGCACGGCAAAAATGAATATAGATGATGTATGTTTTTACGAGATTGTTCCGAAAAAACATCTTCAACACTACTTCGATACGAAAAGCCAAATAACACAGTGGGTATTCGATAATCACGAGAAGCCTGAGAATTATTACTTTCTCAAAAATCTTCAAACAGCGATCAAAGAACTGAAGCGACACCCTGTAAACCTTAATTCTTTCGGGGTTTATTGTCACGCGGCTGATGACCTGAAGGCGAAACATTTATATGAGCAGTTCGGTGAAGAAACTCCATATGTCGACTACGATATATTCGGAACAGTCACTGGACGAATGACAACGAAGAGAGGGTCTTTCCCCGCTCTTAACCTCAAGAGAGAACTTAAGAAGCATGTTCGACCGAACAATGACGTTTTCCTTGAATTAGATTTTAACGCCGCAGAGATTCGAACGATGCTGGCACTACAAGGACACGAACAGCCTGAGGAGGACATACATGAGTGGAATATCAAAGAAGTCTTTAAAAAAGATCTTAGCCGAGATGAAGCCAAAACAAAAATATTCGCTTGGCTCTACAACCAAGAATCGAAAGTTATTAAATCGAATTACTACGACAGGGAAATCCTTCTCGAAAAGTATTTCAAAGAAGGGTTGGTCGAAACACCATTTGGAAGGTCAATTGCTGCTCCCGTTCGTAAAGCACTCAACTATCTACTCCAATCAAGTTCATCCGACAATACCCTCGAGCGCTTTATCAGAGTTTCTAACTTCCTTCGAGCCACAAAATCGCATGTTGCATTTGTCGTTCATGATAGCGTGGTTATTGACTTACACAAAGACGACAGAAGATTGATTCCAACACTGAAAGAAATGTTTGGTGACACGAAACTAGGGCAATTCAAGGTAAATTGCTCACTAGGAAAAAACTTGGGAGCCATGAAGGAGTTTTCATGGTAGTTGGTGATCTTGTTGAAATTGTGGCAACACAGACAACAGGAGTTGCTAACGGATCTGTTGGGATTGTCGTCAAAATTGAACAAGTTACAAAAGAAATAACGATTTATTGGGTCAACTTGGGTAGTTATGGTATACAATCCCCATTTTGGGGCGAAGAAATAAGGTTATTGAATGAGCGTGTTGAATAAAGGAGACTTGGTAATCGTTATTGAACCAATGCCCAACTGGTCTTGGATGAAGTATCATACAGGAGATTTGGGAATTATTTTGGACTTAAGAGATTATCAATACGGCTTTAGAGTCACGTCCGTTTATTTTTTTAAATCTGGAGTAATCGAAAAGGTTCCGGATCATTTTCTAGCGGAGGTGTTTAATGGAGAGAGGTGATTTGGTAATGGTTTTTGGCTCCCCATTAGAAGGAGCTAACCTTTTTGGTTATAAAAATGGTGATATTGGAATTTGTATGGGACACTCAGTGGATGGACAACCAAGAACGTTGCTGATATGGTTTGATGAAGAAAAGAAGTTTTGGGTTCCCGAATTGTGGGTAAAGAAGGTAGGAGAATAACATGTTAATGATTGGATTAGGCGAAGCAGGAAAGAATATAGCGAATTTATTCAAGCCTCATACAAAAAATTATAAAATCATTGTGCTAGATGAGGGCGAGGGTTTAGACACTAAAGATTCAGTAGAAGGATACGATGAAATTGACTTTAAATTTAAACAGAGAGGGCTCAAATCGCACGATGAAGCCATCTTGTTCGTTTGTGGGTCTGGTAAGGTGGCTGGAGCGTCATTACGTGTCTTAGAGGCTCTCAAGGACTTTAAAACATCTGTTTATTATGTCGTTCCGGATTTAGAATTTTGTTCTCGAGAAGAAAGTTTGAGACACAAGGTGCATTTTAGTGTCATACAGGAGTATACTCGGTCAGGCATGATCGATGAGATGATGGTTCTAGACAATAAATTATTAATGCGTATAGCGGGCGCAGGGACCGCGCTTAAATATTATGAGAAAGTAAATTACCTCATTTATAGTACAATTCAGAATCTTATGTATTGTCGACACACAAAACCAGATTTCGGAAAACTTCACGAGAAAAAAGACATCTCGAGAATATCAACAATCGGATTTGGGAAGTTTGATGAAGAAGAAAAATTAATGTTTCCACTTGACAACATAACGGAAACGTGTTATATTATTAATATAGAAGAGGAAGATTTAGACAATGACCCACAAGTTATTCCAAACTGTCAAGGTCTTGTTCGAGAAAGCAAAGAGAAAGGTAGAGATACTTCCTTTGCTATTTGGAGATCCTCTGAAGAGAATCATTTTTATTCTCTTCATTATACTCATTATGTTCAGGAGGTGGCAAAATGAAAAAACAAATATTACATGAGTTGAGGAGATTAGAGAGATTTGAAAAAATTGCTTTAAACTCAATCATCGTCGATGACTTAAACGAAACGGAAATGAAATTTATTATTGAAAAAATATTTGAAGCAAGCGACATGATCGTGAGACTTCATAAAGTATTAAAAGAACTGGAGGATGAATGACTGAACAAATTTACTATTCCCACTGGGGAAGCGAAAGCGAAGAACATAAGAATTACTTTTACACAATCGGAACCATTGCTAGTTGGATAGGATACGCTTTAATTGGTCCGAGACACACACCATACACTACAGATATCACAACACTGTCAAACATAGCAGTGCTACAAACAAAAGAAAAGTTTGGCTCACCTAGGGTTTATGTATCATTCAGTGAAGAAACACACTTAGAGGATGCAAAACATTATCGGCGCACATATCAAGCAGCGATTAGGCTATTTCCTAAATATGAAAAAGCAATTAGAGAAGGAATGGATTACGAAAAGTATCTTTTTGAATCTTATAGTGACGTTGCTAAATATATTCAAGACCAAATGAAATGGGTCTCCGAAGGAAAAATGAGCGGTCAAGTTAGTAATGAATTTTACCTCGAAAGACTCGAGAGTATAAAAGAAGAGCAAGAATTTATAAAAAAAGTTTGCGATTTAACTTGACAAACCCTCTTCAATATGTTATAATATATACATAACGATGGAGGAACAATGATAGCGTTCTTTAGTATTACGCTTTTTATCTTTGCCTTTACTTGGCTTTGGTATTGGCTTCATGAAAAACTTTAAAAAAATACTTGACAAGGTATTCAAACTATGTTATATTATTATAGTCAATTAAACCATGGAGGAAACATGACTAACAACAACAACAATTCTATCAACACAACAGTATACACTGGAACCTTTGTAACAAAGCGTGGAGATAAACGAACAATGAATTTTATCCGACCAGACGAAGCTCCTCGAGGAACTTTCCCAACTTATTTCAAAGAACGAAAGCTAAGCGAAGGTATGGAAACCGTTTACGATATTGATCGTCAAGCATATCGAACATTTAATTCCAAGACACAAATTGGAAATGTTTCATCATCTAGCCGAGATGTAACAGTTGAACTATTCTAAGTTGTAAGGCTTGCGCCCTGCCTTAAAGGGCGCACTATTTTACACACTTGTAGCTCAGCTGGATAGAGCATCCGCCTTCTAAGCGGACGGTCATAGGTTCGAATCCTATCAAGTGTATTTTTCTAGAAAAAGTCAAAATGCCCAAAATTTTTTTTTGACTATTTTTCGAAATTTTTAACTTTTTACTTGACATACCCTTTTGGATATGTTATAATAAGAATGGGAGTATGGTTAAAACCCTGCTTACCTTAGTGACATAACACACAAAAATGATATAATAACTTAGGAGAAAATTATGGCTATTAATATTGAAGCAATGCGTGCTAAATTGAACGCATCTAAAAATGGTGGGAAACCATCTGGAAACAAATCTACCATGTGGAGACCAAAAGCTGGTGACCAAATGATTAGAATTCTTCCAACAAAAGATGGAGACCCGTTCCGTGAGTTTCATTTCCACTATAATGTGGGAAAAAACCCTGGAATCTATTGTAATAAGAGAAATGATAACGGCGAATGTCCAATTTGTGACTTTGCATCAAAGCTTTGGCGAGATGGTGTTGAAAATGACGATCAAAATCTAAAGAACGAAGCTAAAAAGTTATTTGCTCGAAAGCGGTATTATTCACCAGTCCTAATCCGTGGCCATGAAGGCGATGGAGTAAAAATATGGGCTTATGGTAAGACAGCGTATGAGACCCTCTTGGGATACGTGTTAGATCCTGATTATGGAGATATCACCGACCCTCAAACGGGAACTGATGTTAAACTTACCTATACAATTCCTGGCACTCCCGGCTCTTTCCCCAAGACCGGATTACAGCCTCGACGTCGTCCTTCTGTCCTCTGTGACGATACGATTGCTGACTGCCAAGATTTGTTGGATTCTGTTCCTGACATCGACAATCTATTCGATGTCAAATCAGTAGAAGAGATTCAAGCTCTGTTGGATGGTTACTTGTCCTCCGACGGTTCAGCAGAGTCCTCTTCATCTGAAACACAGAAGTTTAAGAAAAAAGACTCTAACGTCGATGCCGCTTTCGCTGCTTTTATGCAAGAAGAATAAGTCGTAGGTCCTCCTGTGTTGTAAGGGAACGCCACCCGCCCTTGGTTTAAAAGGGGTGGCTTTTTTTTTATTATAAGAATAAGGAGTAGATATGACTACATTATTAATGACCCTTTTCTTCGCTTGCGGAGACAAAGAGGAAGAAACAGATTCAGCAGTTGCTGAAGAAGAAGAGGTTGTCGAAGAGACGACTGAAGAAACCACCGAAGAGGAAACTGAAGATACAGCGTCCTCCGAGGAGGAGTAGATGACTAAAGCAGGAAAGATCGACATTAATGCGATGAAGAAATTCGTTAATAAGAAAGTCGGGTTAGATATAGCCCACGACTTAAATGAAGACAATCCTACTGAAGTCAAAGAGTGGATTCCAACTGGTTCACGCTGGTTGGACTCTATCATTTGCCGAGGTAAGATGGCTGGTATTCCCGTTGGGAAGATCACCGAGCTTGCTGGTCTTTCATCGGCTGGTAAGTCTTACATGGCTTGTCAAATTGCTGCACAAGCACAAAAGAAAGGACATTGCGTTGTCTACTTTGACGCTGAGTCCGCTATCGACCCTTTGTTCCTCAAGAACTCTGGTATCGATATCAACAATGATTTCTTATATATCCAAGCAGTTTCAGTAGAGAAAACCTTGGAAACAATTGAGGATCTAATAGGTCAGTATCCGGATACGCAGTTTTTGTTTATCTGGGACTCAATCGCAGCAACATCTTCTGAAAAAGATTTAGAAGGTGACTTTAATCCTCAATCGTCAATGGCGGTAAAGCCTCGGATCTTTGCGAAAGCAT
>Ga0209535_1000301_pt1 | contig 34348 bp, 56 predicted proteins | sample LinPmetageLP28_FD_184041 | JGI IMG/M metagenome (GOLD analysis project Ga0209535, IMG submission 184041) | Marine viral communities from the Pacific Ocean - LP-28 (SPAdes) (version 2) | ecosystem: Environmental > Aquatic > Marine > Oceanic | place: Pacific Ocean | collected 2009-08-22
CTCTTTCTACTGAAGCTGTACAAGACATAGTAGGTGCTATGTTCTCAAGTAATACAGAAACAAGAGTAGCTGCTACTTATGATGATACTAATGGAAAAATTAATGTAGTCGTAGATGATATGACTGCTAATGACAATACCACATACTCAGCTGGTACTGGATTAGATTTATCTGGCACTACATTTAGTGTTGATGTATCAGATTTTATGACTAACGGTGTTAATAATAGAGTATTAACTGCTACTGGAACTGACGGAATAAATGCCGAATCAAGTCTTACTTTTTCTGGAACACAATTAACCAATACTGGAGATATTAAAATAGCTTCTGGTAGCTTAGGTGTAAATACAAATGCTCCAACTGGCGACGGAAGAATAACAGCTACAAGCTATATTACTGCTGGATATGGTACTGGTGGAGTAGCTTTAACTCATAATGACGGATACGGTAATGCAAATGTTACTTTTAATCACGAAGCTGGAACACCAGAACAAAATGGACAATCTGCGAGAATTGAAGTAAATACTGATGCTACTTCCACAGAGGGATTAATGTATTTTGAAGTGTCAAGTTCAGATGTTACTTCTGGAAGTGCAGTAAGTTTAACAAACGGTTTAACTGTTGCTCACGATTATATTGAAGTTCCAAGTAGAATTAGACATATGGGAGATACAAATACCTATATACAATATGATGCAGATAGAATTTATTTAGTAGCTGGTGGAACTACAAAGTATGATAGTAATAATGGAAATGTTATAGCTACTGGAGATATATTAGATCAAGATAATATGTCATCAAATAGTGCAACTGCCGTAGCATCACAACAAAGTATTAAAGCGTATGTAGACGCAGAAGTAGCTGGTATTGTTAATTCAGCACCAAGTGCTTTGAATACATTAGACGAATTAGCAGCAGCTTTAGGAGATGATGCTAACTTCGCAACAACAACATCTACTTCATTAGGAAATAGACTAAGAGTAGATACAGCTTCACAAGGATTAACTGGCACACAACAAGCCAATGCGATTACTAACTTGGGTATTACTGCTACCAAAGCAGAATTAAATTATGTAGACGGAGTAACATCAAACATACAAACACAATTAAACGGAAAACTATCTACATCTGGTACAGCAGCAAATTCTACACTATTAGGTAATTTAGGACAGGGTAGTTTCCTAAGAAGTGATGCTGTAGATACAGCAAGTGGAAAAATTACATTTACAAATGGTATGCAAGACAATGTAAGTAATGTAGGTAGTGTAGGTGGAACTGGATTAGAGGGCGATCAATTAAGCACGACAGATTGGGCAAATTTACCAGTAGGTTTTGGCGGTATGATGAGAAGTGGAAATCAATCATACGGTAATCCTGGTTCAAATTATTTTCTTTTTCATAAAATTGCTAATAGAGATAGTGGTGGTGGCTGGGGTGGTATAGCTGTTGGTTATAATAGTAATGCAGATTTTTATGTAGGACATACTACAGTAAGTAGTTCTTATGCTACTTGGAGTAAAGTATGGAACGAAGCTAATGACGGAGCTGGTAGTGGTTTAGATGCAGACACATTAGACGGTAGTCACGCATCTGCATTTTTAACATCAGTACCTAATCATAGTGGGAATTTAATTACAAGTGGTACTATTGCTTCTGCAAGATTAGACGCAGACACAGCACACCTATCTACTACACAAACATTTAGTGGAGCTAAAACTTTTAGTGATAGCGTTAGAATAACTGGTAGTACAAAATATTTATATATTGACAATGATGCTGAAAACGAAAGTGGTATATGGCTTAGAGATAATCAAGATCCGAATGGACAATATGGTAAGATATTGTTTAATAGTAACGGCAGTACAAACGCTTTAAACTTTTATGTTCAGTCTGGAACAGCTGCTTTACAACTTTCGTCTACCGTATCTACATCTCCAGTTAAAAAAATTACAAGTGGAGATGATTTCGTATTAGGAGAATTAACAAACAATCTCCGTATGAAAGGTAATGGTACTACTGGATTTAATTTTTTAAACAGTGGCAATGGTTGGGCGCATTTAAATTGTGGTAATCTAGTAGCGGCAGGATCTCTTGATATAGCTGGAGATATTGATGTAGACGGAACATTAGAAACTGATGCACTTACTATTAACGGAACAACTTCAGTAGCATTTACAAGCTCTGATCATAGCAAATTAGACGGAATAGAAGCGTCTGCTACAGCAGATCAAACTGCAGCAGAAATTTTAACTGCTATTAAAACAGTAGACGGAGCAGGTAGTGGATTAGATGCAGATACATTAGACGGGATATCAAATTCAGGCTTCGTAAGAAAAGGCAATACTGCAGAAAATACTCCCTCTAGTAGAACAACATTTAATTCATACGACGATATAGAAAGTGCAAGTGGACATCAAGCGTCATTAGAAATATTTAATGATACAGCTCAAAAAGACGCATTTATGCAATTTCATGTTAGTAGTGATTTTGCTTTATACTTTGGGTTAGACGGCTCAACTAACGACTTATCAGTTGGTGGTTGGAGTATGGGAAATAATAAATATAGAGTATTTCACGCTGGTAATTCTACTAACATAACTTCGGTTGGAACTATTGGTACTGGAGTATGGAATGGTACAGCTATAGCAAGTGCATATCTAGACGCAGATACTGCACATTTATCTGGCTCTCAAACATTTTCTGGTATAAAAACATTTACTGAAGAAGTAAGAATTAATTCTTCTGATAGTGGAGAAAGATTATTTTTTCAATGGCAAGGAACTACCGTAGGAGATATTGGAACTAATGATGCTACTTGGTTAAGAATTAATCAAAGTACTGCTAAAAATATTTATACACCAAGATATATTAGAGCAGACAATGGATTTTTTGTAGACGGAGCAACTCAAGGTATTACTGGTGGTGCTTTATTTAGAGCAGCAACTGGTAGTGCAGCAGCTCCAGCATTAAGTTTTGCATCAAGCACAGCTTTAGGATTTTATAAAAATGGAGCAAGTTCAATTAGATTTAGTGCAAACAATGCTATTAGAGGAACTTGGGACGGCGACGGATTAGATTTAGATGCTGGTAGTTTAGGAGTTAATACTTCTGCTAATGGAACTAATGGTATGATACACGCAACTAATGACATTATTGCTTTCTCATCAGATAAAAGATTAAAAGAGAATATTCGCCCTATAGAAAATGCTTTAGATAAAGTAAGTAAGCTATCTGGATTTGTTTATAACTGGAACGAACTTGCTAATGAAAAAGCAGAATACGATATGGATAAAGACTATGTTGGTGTATATGCACAAGATGTTGAAGAAGTACAACCAGAAGCAGTCGATCTTGCTCCATTTGATAATGACGGAAAAGATAACTCCATATCTGGTGAAAAATATTTAACAGTAAAATATGACAAGTTAGTTCCATTGTTAATCGAATCTATTAAAGAATTAAAAGCAGAAATAGAAGAGTTGAAAAAATGACACTTACCTCATCAGGAACAATAAAGATGAGTGAGATAAGAACCGAACTCGGAGATAGTGGCTCTATATCGCTTAAAGAAGCGTCTGACGGCACTATAGCAACTATTAACACTAATAACGCAAGCGCAGATCGTCCAGACGGCTCTGCTCCGCACCAAATGACTGAATTTTATAGTTATAATCATAGTGCTGCTCCAGCAGCAGCTTCTTTCGGTACTTGGAGCGATACAACTATTAGATTTCTTGGTTCTTCTCCTGGCGACGGAATACAAAATCATAATGTTACTACAAACGCTTTAACTGGAGCTAATAGTACAATGGCTTGTGATGACACAGTAACCTCTGGAACTCCAAGAGCTTCTGTTAAGGTTGCTATATCAAACAGCGGAGATCCAGGAGATGCTACTGGTTCGTTTAGTGGCGGCGGTACAAGTAATAACGGTAGTGGCTATGAGGGCATAGGTGGTAATTCAGCAATAGGCAGCGTTGCATTTAGTGGTAGTGTTACGGCTTATGTAAAATTTGCTATGTTGCCGCATAATACATTAACAGAATCTTCCAATAGAACTATGAGCTTTACAAACAATAACACTTCAGATACAAATTTGTCGGTATTTGTCAGCGTTTCAAGTTTTGGTGGCTTCTGTATAGGGGAGGTAGTACCAGTTAATTGTTTAAATTCCTATAAGCACATAGAAGAATTAGAAGAGGGAGATATGGTAATGTCTTTTAACTTTGAAACTAACTCTGTAGAAGAAGTTCCTATACTGGGGATAGAAAAACCAGAACACGACGATTTAGTTATATATAGATTTGTAGGAGAAGAAGATATTGTATACACACACGAAAGAACTATGACTATAAACAGAGGGCTAACAATTACTAAAGATCACCCTATTTACAAAGAGGACGGAACTATGGTATGTCTAGATCCTGCTAAAGCTAAAGAACTGTATGGATTGGACGCAGAAGAGATACAAAAAGGAGATAGGATTAGATTTATGGACTCTATTAAAGAAGTAGATAAATATTTATTAAGTCCTGACTCGCAACAGACTTACACAATACTAACAAAGAATAATAACTTTTACGCAGGTGGCGTTTTAGTACACTCAGAGATTTCATAGTGGCTATTACATACAGAGGAGTAAGATTTAGAGGTTACAATAAACCAAAAAGAACGCCTGGGCATAAAAAAAAGTCACACGCAGTATTAGCTAAGTCTGGTAGTAAAATTAAACTAATAAGGTTTGGACAGCAAGGAGTAAGGGGAGCAGGAAAGAATCCTAGGTCAGCAGCAGCTAAAGCTAGGAGAAGAGCATTTAAAGCACGACACAGAAAAAATATAGCCAGAGGTAAGATGAGTGCTGCTTACTGGGCGAATAAAGTAAAATGGTAAGGAGATAGGCATGGAAGTAGGTAAAGACAGTAAATTTACATTTAGCTTAGAAACATTGATTTCTATGGCGGTTACTATCTTTATGGTAGTAGGTATGTGGTTTACTATACAGGCAGACATAAAAGAGGCAAAAGAGTTGCCAGAACCAGAAATAGGTAGAACAGAGTACGATTTAAAGGATCAAATGATTAGAAATACGATTATTGAAACTGAAAAAGATGTACAAGAGATTAAAGAACAGCAAAAAGAAATGCGTGAAGATGTAAAGAATATCGAACGTATGATGATGCAGAAATGAGGTATAGAGATGAATTGGTTATATGGTATTACATATTTGGTTGGTATTTGTTTATCATTATCGCCCTTATATGCTCAAAGTAGTCTGAAAGACTTACAGCAGATTCAACTATTGAGTCAAGATGAGTGCGTTATAGTTCAAGTAAATGCAGACTGGAACTTTAAGGCGTCGTTAGATTTAAACGGTTTAAAGAACTGTATATGGTTTAATGCTAGCATAGATAACAAAGAGTATGGTGCGATTATTGCTAAGGAGTGGAAAATAGTTTCTGTTCCAACGATAATTATGTTTGAATATGGCAAGGAAATAAAAAGATTTGAAGCTGGTCTGTCTTTTAATTTAGATGAAGATAAAATTAAAAAGGGAATCAATGGCGAAATAGATAAAATAATGTTAAGGAGATTTCAATGAGAAATTTATTATGCGGGTTATTATTACTTAGTTCTGTGTACGCACAAGACTTTTTTAAATTCAGCACAATATACGGTGCTTATAGTTTTAGTAGTCCAGTAACAAAAGAATTACAATATCAAGTATCTGGAGGACAACTCCAAGAGTTGCGAGAAGAGCTAGAAGATCATACCGTTATGACTTTCGGTATTAGAAAGTTAGCTAGATTTGGCTATGAAAATAAGCCTGAAGTTTGGTATACAGGCAAAGAAGCACCTATCAATGAAAGTGCTGCTATTGGTAACATACCAACTGGTTGGGAATATGTTATAGAATATTCTGACCATAGAGAATTTGATGAAAAGTTTAAAAATCAACAGTATATGCTTAGGTATATGGGAAAACATTTTATTGCTAAAATGAATTACGACTTCAGAGGATTAGAAGATGTTGAATTTGCAGGATTAGATATGCGAGTAAAAAAAGACTTTGGTAATCTTGCTTTATCTTTAGGTATTGCAGGTAGAAGCCACCCAGCATACTTAGACTTTAGACCTATTGATTTATGGTGGGCAGAACAAGGAATTGACACAGATGAATTTACACCCTTTTGGGATTTTGCTTATTTCTATGGCTATACAGATGAATTTGTAGAGCAGTTTACGCAATACGGATATAGTTACTTTGATTTTAAATGGTACAACGCAGAAGGCGAGCTTGTTGCTAACACAGATGACCAATTTTATAAACAAGTATACGGGGAAATTGTAAGAGATTATAATGAGGAATGGGCAAAAGATAAGGGCTATCAAAATGAATTAAGTTTGTCAGTAGGTGCGGATTACTACAAGTATACACCTAAGAACTGGTTTCACTTCTGGGCAACTGCATACCCCGTAACTAAGGGTATGTCCGATTATTCATTTAACTACGATGTAGCGGAAAATGGCATGGATTACGATCTAGGTTTAGTCTATGGCTGGAAACTTACCAAAAAGTTTGGAGTATTTTTAGAGGGAAGATACCTTAATATGTACGATGTGCAATCATATGAATCAAAGATTGGATTTAATTGGTTGATTTATTAATATTGCTTATATTACAAAAATAAACATAAAAAAGGAATATCATGAAACTAGACGAACAACAATCAAAATTAAAAGAACTTGTAGAACAGTTTAATCAGAGCAATGAGCAGATGCAAATGCTGCAAGCAAACAACGCTGAATTGCGTATGCAAATAGCAAAGCAACAAGGCATTGTAGAAGCTCTACAATCTATGGATAAAGGTAAAAAAGGAAATGCCAAAACTTAATGTAATAGCAGGTATTATAGATAAGGTTGCAGACAATGTTGATAGATTCACATTGGACAAAGAAGAAAAGGCAAAACTTATTGCTGAAATCAATAAAGCACAGCTCGAAGTTAATAAAGTCGAAGCTGGACATACTAGTATGTTTGTTGCAGGTTGGCGTCCTTTCGTTGGTTGGACTTGTGGTATAGCATTATGTTACCACTTCGTTCTACAGCCATTCTTACTATTTCTCTTGTATTCATTTGGTTATCAAGTGGATTTACCAGTATTCGATATGACAACTCTCACGACAATACTTCTGGGTATGCTAGGTCTTGGGGGAATGCGTTCATTCGAAAAAGTCAAAAAGTCGGCATAATGGAGTTCAATGAAATCATTGAGAAAGTCCTCGAACATGAGGGCGGTTATGTCAATGATAAAGACGATTTAGGTGGGGAAACCAAATACGGTATTACTAAAAGATTTTATCCCCATCTTAACATTAAGGATCTAACCAGAGAACAAGCTAAGGAAATTTACTATAAAGACTATTGGATTCCTTCCAAAGCACAAAAACTTCCAGAAAACCTACGTTATCCATACTTTGATTGTGTAGTCAACACAGGACAGCGTAGAGCAGTCAAGATACTACAACAGGCGTGTAACAATAAAAATACTTTTGAAATCAAAGAAGATGGACTTATTGGTGCAGCAACAATCTCGGCTTGTAAGAAATTAGAAGAAGATAGATTTGTTTCTTATAGAATTTTATTCTATTCTTTGTTAATTTCAGAGAACCCTACACAAGAAAAATTTTGGTATGGGTGGTACAAAAGAGCCAAAGGAGAGTAAATGCCTACATATATAACATCACGAGATCTAAAAGACACTTTTCCAAACCTAGATGAGTTTGATACAAAGAAACCAATATACAGTTGGATTGTAGACACAGGAAGCAGATTTGTTTCTCACGACGCTGGTTTAGTTACTCAGCTTTTTGTAGATGGAAAAGATTTAGGTGCAGCACAATCATCTTTATCTGCTGTTAATGCAAACGATGAATGGTTTTACGATTCCGCTACAGATGCAGTATATTATTATAATTCTTCTTCTAATCCAGATGATTTATTAATGGAAGCTGGGGAAGATTTCACAACATTGAAAAACAGAGTAATGAAAGATGCTAGTAACTATGTAGACTCTAAACTAGATGCTACGTTACCTAGGGAGCAATTTTTACTAAAAGACGGAACTTATGATTATCTTATTAGACGGCTAACTTCCTTAGTTGCGGCTTTCTTTCTAGTGAAGGGTAAAGACCCAACAAGCGAAATAGCTGAAGCACTATTTGAAGAAGCCACAATGCACATTGAAGATTTAAACTCAGGAAGAGCAAAGTTGACTTTTCAAAATACTGGAGATGCGTCAAAAGGTATTGTGCGTAAAGTATCTGTGTCTGGAAGTCTTAATATTGTTGACACTAGAGGGAATTATTACGGTAGTTACGATAGACTTAAGGTTGTTATAACTACCGGCGGTGCAATAGGAACTTCAAAATATTCTGTTTATTCTAAAGATACAAACGGTCTAAAAACTAACCTAACGCTACAAGAAGAGGTTATTAATGGCGACTATCAAGAACTAGCAGGTGGACTTCAAATAAGATTTCAAGGATCTGCTGACAATTCAACTGCGACACAAAACGATGAATGGGAAGTGGAAGTAACTGGAGCATACGAAGAGGTGGAGAATGCTTCTATGCGTTCCGTTAAAATGACTCGTAAAGATTTCAAACAATTCTATCGAGGTAAGAATGGCAGTCGCATCTACTAATGCTTGGAAAGTAGACGTAGAAGAAACTATACAGAGTGCTATAAGAAGCCAATTCAAAGCATCTCTTCCCTTGTTTCGTTCAAAAGATTTTCAACAAAGAGGTAATCAATTTGCGATATTGCAAGGAGATGATTCTATATCTAATAATAATATGTTTACAAGACTTTCCGATACGTACAATCTAACATTAAACTTTTATATGGTAGACCACAAAAGAAATGATAGTACAATTAAAAAGTTTTTTAAAACGGTATCAAGATTGGAAGAAGGTTTGTATTCTTTTTTAGAAATAAACCCTTTGTTCAATATAGAGGTATCAACAATAACTTATGAAGATGACAACGATTTTAATGGCTATAGGAAAGCACAGTTTGCTCTTGTAGTGAGGAATGTAAGATAATGGCACTAAGTGTAGAGAATATTACTTACGATAAGATTATGACGCCTTTACGTGATAAATTACGTACAGAGTTCAAGGGAGCATTGCCTATATACTTCGACACTAAACATAGGGATATAGGAACAAAGTCATTACGTATTTACCCAACACAACAATCATTGCAAGAAAAACGAACAAACACATATTTAAATTTATATCAAATAGAAATGGACTACGTAGTAAAGACAAATCTAAATAACGAAAAAGCACTTGACGAGATGTATAAAGATGTCAGTAGGATAGAAACTGTTTTATTTAATAATTCTAACGGCGGTAGCATACCATATTTTTATTCAGCAATGCCTACAATAGATCATAATGTAGACGCAGGAATAGACAATGCGTATGTATCTAGAATAACAGTTCCTGTCCTGTATGAAGAGGTTCACGAAAAGTTTGTAAGATTCATTACCTCAAATGATAAATTCTTTGTAACTTCTGATGGTTCTTTTTATATTGTAAGGAGTTAATTATGGCTAAAATATATAAACTAAAAGAAAAAGTAATGCCTAGAAAACCTAGTTTCATGAAATTGGGTTATTCTGATTGGGCAAAATTAAATAGTGGAGAGTCTGTTGAATTAGACCAATTGCCAGAATTAGCAAAAGATTATTTAGAAGAAGTAAATCAAAAAATTAAAAAAGAGGTAAAGTAAAATGGCAAACTTAAAAGCAGCATTTTCTCCAAAAGAATTTGAATTGGCTGTTGCACACGAAGCAACGGTAGGAACAGCAAGTACATCTGTAGGAGATTATAAATTAATTAATATTGATTCAATAGAAATGCCTTCATTGAATCCACAGCAAGTTTTAGATGTAAGACATGGAGCAGGAAGAACTATGAAAGCAGTAGATATGTTTTTGTCTAATAATCTTACAATCAAAGAAATAAGTTTTTCAGGAATTGCAGACGAAACTATTTTACCTAAGTTAGTTAAAAACATTACACAAGATGCAGATGGTGCTTCTTCTATACCTGTAGGTTACGACCCTGAAGAAATGCAAGTAGGCGGAACTCAAATTGCTGGTAGCACTACTGTTGCAGACTGTGGTACTTTTAGCGTTCTTTTAAATGTTCCAGAAGCAAACAATTCTATGATGTTTGTTGGTTGTGTTCTAACATCACTAACAATTAGTGGAGATATTTCTGAAGAGTCAGGAAGAATCAAAATATCAGGAACTTTTAAAACTGGTATGAAACCAGTATTTACCAATAATTTAAATCCATCAAGCACAGCTCATTTTAACACAAATTATTTTGTAACTGACTACGAAGGAACAAATGCAGCACAAGTGATTGCTGGTGTGACTTCTCCTATTATGAAGTCATTTAGCTGTACCATAGAAAACGATGCACAGTTTATGGGTTTTGACTCATCTGGTAATCATCAAATTATTGGTAGAGCATTTCCTGAGTGCGTTGTAACATTTGAATCAGTTTTAAAATATGACGCAGATACAGATGGTTTGGTAGCATCTTTTGAAAGCCAATCTACTGGAACGGTAATTAATACCTTAACTGGTAAAGACGGTGCAACTAGAAATATAGACTTTTCAATACCAAAAGCAATAATTACAGATGTAGGTTTTTCAGAAGAAGAAGCTATGTTTATGTCAGTAAGTACAAAAGCAGTTGCTGGTACTGGCAATACAGATCTTATTGCTATTACAATACAATAAAACGAGGATAAATAATGTCTAAAAAAATAACGCTTAAGAGTGGCAATAAAGCTACCCTTATAGAAATGTCTGTAGACTCTTTTGACAAATGTATGGATTCTGTACGCTTTGAAGAAGTTGATGGACAGTCAATAATTAAAAATCAATTTGCATTAAGTACGCTATGGATTAGAAATGGTGTGGAAGGTGCAGATGACAAATTTATTAAATCTCTTTCTATAAATGATAGAGTAGAATTACAACTAGCTATTCAGGAACACAATAGCTTGGGGGAATAGAAACCCTCTCACTTGAGTTAAACATATTGATAGATGATTGGTGTGAGGGTTGCAAATATTCTACCTTTCCATATAAAGCTAAGTTACCTCTTAAAAAGAATAACAGCATTCACACCTTTACATCTATGGACGACGTTTGGTACGTTATAAACCTCCTAAAAGAAGAAGTACAGGAACACAACGAAACATCTCAAAAAAAGTTTCATTTGCATCAAGCTATTAAGTCACATTTACCATTTTTTGCTTGTCCTAATCATTTTATTAACAAAGAATATCAACGAGATATACAAAGATATACCTATTCAAAGAAGATGAATGTCGCCCCTTACGGTGGATCATATGGAAATCAACCAAAAAAGTGGATTGATAAGTGCAATGTTATAGAAAAAATGTTAAATTATGTACAATCAGAACATTATAATAAGATAAAAAATGGCTAAACAATACGAAATACAATTAAAATTTTCCACTTCAGGAGCTACAGATTTAATAGAAGCTCTTAAAAATTTAGCTGCTGAACAAAATAAAGTTTCTGCTGCACAGCGAAAATTTAATAATGCAAATCTAAAAGCAGTTACTGCTACTAAAAAATTATTAATGGCAGAAGAAAAACATCGTTCTGCTATGACAAAAAATTCTAGACAAATTTCTCTCTTGAATCGTAAAATAGAAAAACTGACTTTTGCTAATAAATTACTAGGCGTTACAACAGGAAAAGTTGTCAAAGCACAAAATCGTATGCGTATTTCTACTGGTGGATTACAAAGACTTATTGGTTCTATTAGAAATAAAATACTTCTTGTAACATTTGCATTTGGTGGTATGGCAGCAGGAATTAAAAGTTCCGTTGAAACATCTATGCAATTTGAAGCTGTAAAAGTACGATTAAATTCTATGTTTGGTTCAGTCAGGAGGGGAGAAGAAGCGTTTAGGAAGTTTAATCAAGTAGCAGCAACTACTCCTTTTACTCTGACAGATGTTGTTGAAGCTGGTGCAGCGTTAAAAGCGTTTGGTACTAATGCAGAAGAAATGATTAAACCGACTGCTGACTTGGCAGCGTTTATGGGCGTAACTGCGACCGAAGCAGCACAAGCTCTAGGTAGAGCATTTGCTGGTGGTGCAGGTGCGGCAGACATACTTCGTGAAAGAGGTATTTTACAACTTATTCGTGATACAAAAGGTATTGAAGATTTATCTAAAATGACATTACCAGATTTTAGGAAAGCATTAGAAGAAACATTGCTTGATCCTAGTGTTGGTATTGCAGGTGCTACTGAAAAACTTTCTAAAACATTAACTGGTATGGTTTCTAATATGGCAGACGCTTTTACGAGAATGAAAGCTGCTATTGGAGATTTTGTCAATATGAAAGGTATCGTCGAAACGCTTACTGGTGCTTTTGAAAAATTAGGAGAAAGAATTAGACAAGCAAACGAAACTCCTTTTGAAACATCTATTAGGCACTTGCAAGAAATGGGAGTTGAAACTACAAAGTTAGAATTAACTCAAGCGAAAATTATGAAAGGTCGTATGGAAGAGGCTGGTGTTGTTAAAGACTTAAGCCTAATAGAAAAAGAAATGGAAGGTTTTGTAAATAACAAAAAAATAGTTTTGTTAGAAATTTCAAGACTACAAACGGATTTATTCAATAAGTCAACCTCGGAAGCTCAATTAAGACAAAGAATATTAGACATAGATGATAATATTAATAATACTTCGCAAAAATCTAGCGATGCAAGAAAAAAACAACTAGAAGATGAAAAAGCAAAAATTTTAGTTCAATTGGAAGATATAAACAATCAGAGAGATATTTTAGCCCTAATAGATGAACAGATTAAAAATGGCAAAATGACTCAAGATCAAGCTGTTGAATATCAGGCTCTAGTAGCTAAAATACTAGGTTTAGAAGAGCAGGTTACAACAGAGAAGAAAAAACAAAAAAAATCTACTGAAGAACTTTTTGAATTAAGCAAGGAACAACAAAAGATACTTGACGACGGAGAAAAATTAAGACTAGAAATGCGAGAGCAATTATTTACACAGCATTTCGATAAAGTTTTTTCAATAGCACAAAAAAGTATAAATGCACAAAAACAAGCTGAACTTTCCGCTTTAAGAGATACTGATAGGTTTAGAAATGCAAGTGCAGAAGAAAGACAGGATATGGAAAAAGATGCTTTGAAGAAACTTCAAAAGCAACAAAATATGGTCTTTAAATTAAATCAAGCTAATGAAATTGTAAAAACAATAATGAGTACAATGGAAACTGCCAATAAAATTAGACTTATGAGAGATGAGTTAAAAGGACTTGGTACAAAATTAGCAGCTACTCCAGGCGGTCAAGCGGCTTCTATTAGAGCATTTGCAGGAGCAGCAGCTCTATCCGCACAAAGAGGTGTTGTTATAGCTTCAGGTACAGCACAGGCAGGTTTAATAGCGGGTCAAAAACCTCCCGCTTTTGCTCGTGGTGGATCATTTATTACGGGCGGAGAGCAAATGATTACAGTTGGAGATAATCCAGGCGGTAGAGAACGAGTAGACATTACTCCAATATCTAGTCCTGAATTTGGCGATGCAGGTGGAAGTGGTTCTATTAATGTAAATATTATGGGCAATGTTATTGGTACGCAAGAATTTGTAAGAGATAACTTACTGCCAGAAATTGAAAACTCAATTAAACGAAATCTAGCGTAATGCCTTTAACCGCTTCAACGAGCTACAAAAATTCACTTACTTCGACAATAAAGGAAGAGTGGATATTTGAGCTAAGAAATAATAACTATGCTGATTCTAATAGCAATGGAGAACCAGACAATATAAATCAAGTTATTAGATTGGGTACTGCTGAAGTAGGGAGTGGCAATACGAAATACCATTCGCTTGTTTCCAGCTTACCGCAAATAAGAGAAAGCATAGACTTGGTAAAATCTATATCTAAGGTTGGTAATATTAGTATTACTTGTGTAAATGGAGCTTTATCCAACCATAGTAACGCTACAATTGCAGAAGAAATATATGGCGGTACAAGAAGATATATTAATAGAGATGTTGTTGTTAAGTCAAGAGTTGCTGGACACGAAAATACTGTTTATACTGGTAGACTTAAGTCGGTTAGATTGCAAAGCCAAGATAGTATAAATATAGAAATAGCAGCAAGAACGCCAATAGACTTTTTAAAAATACCAGAGTATACAAGTAGTTCAGGTAATTTTTTTCCTATACTTTACGGATCTGGAACACCGCAGACCTCTACTGTTAGTAGCCCACAATTAATGCAATATAGTTCAGCAAAAGTATTCCCAGTAATGGTAGATAGTTTAAATAATGGACGATATAATTGTTTGGCACACGAAGCAGTAAGCGATGGTAGATTACATTACCCTATAAAAGATTTATATAGCTCCGATGGATTTCCAGTATTTGTTCCAATGGACGATGTACAAAATACCTCTTTTGACGACTACGAGGGTGCAACTAATGATACAAACAGAAATGTATTGTTTACAGATTTAGATTTAGAGAGAAGTTATTTAATTCGTCCTATACAAAATATAAACATAACTTTGCCGAATGCAGGTCTTCCGTCTAATACTGGAAACTTTTCAGATAGCGACGCATCAACATCTTGTAATTGGAGCTTTACTGCACCTCAAGGAGATAGCTCAGACAGTTTAAAATTTAAAATTAGTGATATAGCAAAAGAAGAACACGAAATACAAGAGTGTAAATTATATGTAAAATGGGGTGTAACCAATTACTCCGAAACTCCTAATTCAGATATTCAAGCTAGACTTAGAGTAAAACCAACCTATACTGGATCTAGTAATACAGTTATAATAACAAGTGAGAACAGTAATAGGACTGCTGCGTATTCTCCTGCAATAGATTTATTAAGCACAGGAACATTTTCAAATGCTAATGGACAAATACCAGATGACGTAGAAATAGAATTTTTAATTACACACAATGTACAAGACAATAACGATAGTGCTGGTAGCTTAACTATCAATGCTTTTGACTTTTATTTAGAAATAACCACGAAAATTACAGATACAGACAATCTTGCAAATTCAAGTGCAGTTACTGGGATAAAAAAATTATATACTGGTGCAGATGGTTTTGATCAATCATTTAACGCTGGAAACGTAGCAACTAATGTAGTGCAAATGCACAGAGATTTAATTCGCAGGTTTGCAGGTATAACTGCTACCCCAGAAAACTATTCTTCGCTAGACACAGCAAGAGCTGATTGGACGGTATTTTACTATCTAAATAAACAAAAAGAGTTGTTAAAAATTTTAGAGAAAGCACAAAAAGAAGGTGGATTCATATTTAGATTTAAAGCTAACGATGGTAGTCCTCAATATATTTACATAGTCAACGATCCTGCAATAGATCATACTATATCAAAAAGCGATATAGTAAAGACTAATATCTCCATAACTCCCTTTGACTCACTTATAACCAAAAGAGTTATAAAACATACCAGAAATCCTATCAACGATGAATTGTTATTTGAAGCAGAGTGTACGGACACAACAAACGATCCAAGAACTAAATATAATGTACAAAGCGATGAAAATATAGCAACTGAGGAACTTGAAATATTAAATGGAAATATTGTCAATACGCAAGAAGGTAAAACTATTACAAATACTAATATGGGTTCTGGAAATAAAAATGATGGTTATGCTAATTATTATAATTCTATTGAAGGAAATCCGAAGCTGTTGATTGATACGGAAATAATAAATCCTGGAAGTAGTGGAGGAAGTTCTTATTTTTACTTAATGGAAGTTGGAGATATATGTGCGTTTGATCATACTGACATGACCATAGAACCATTTGGTCAATCCTTTAATGGTAAGAAATTTATTACAACTTCTTTAACCAGAAGTCCAGGAAGTTTAAAAGTAACTTTGAGAGAGATATAAAAAAGGGTAAATTAAATTATGGCAATTACATCAGTAAAATTCGCAACATCTATTGGGGGAGCAAATGCTGGAACATACTCTCCTACTCAAAATCCGAACATAGGAACTAGTATTTCAAAAAGCTATGATGGGATCAGAGTTAAGAAATCGTTGGGTGGGGAAACTTACACTTTTGCCAATCACGAAACATCAAGAAGACAGAGAAAACTAATATATGAAAATATTAGCGAATCTAATAAAAACAAATTGGTAGCTTTATTTGATTTAGTTAAAGGACAAAAAACTTCTTTTTTTTATAGTGAAGATGGATTTTCTACTAACGGATTTGAAGTTCGCTTTGCAAATAACAAATTACCAGTATCGGAAACCTCCTATAATGTGTATCGTGTCGAAATCAGTATTGAAGAGCAATTGTAGAAAATTTTTATGCTTAAAATGGCTCTCTAGGGCTATAAACAGACTTTCGGTATCATATCATAAGCAAAGACGTACTACCTGGCATAAATACCGTAAATAGTGCGTTATTCGTTAAGATCCCTTTTTAATTGAGCAAATATGCCTGGATCAACACCCCAACCCACTATCATGCTTGGAAATGGAGCAGAATTAGGTAATTTGCCCTCATTGTTGTAAAAAGTTACCCTGCCTTTTATAAAAATAATTTCTGCTGATTTATAAATGTAGTTATGAAACCATTTAGTATCAGTTCTGGCAGGTAGTAAAGCTACGGTTACACTTCCATTGTCAAAATATTGATCGTAAGCTCGTTTTATAAATTTGTCCATGCCTCTACTATAGGGCGGATTCATATAGTTTAAACAATACCAGTCGTTTGTTAAGCAGCTAAAATCCTTTGTAAAATAGTTGTCGCACAGAGCATTGTCATCATCGGCACAAACATCGCACTCAAACTCGTAATAAGAGTCAAGCAGCTCGAATAGTTCGTAGGGTGTATGCCAATCATCTTTTTCGGATCTAAAAGCTACATCTTGATAAAATCTACCTTCTGCTTTTTTTGCCATATTTTTCTCCTATTATATTTTTAGGGCAACTAGTAGCCAACTTTATTTACAAACAATAATCTTATTTAGAGCATAAACAAGGGGTAAGACAGGATTGGTTACCTGCGACACTCCTTCAAATGTCTTAATTTATTGTTGTTTTAAAATGTTGCCCTAATTTGTTAAAATGGTAAATCTTCTGATTTTGGTTTAGGAATAGAAAAAGATAGTCCGTAATATTTCTTACCACCTTTACTTTCATTAATCCAAGCGGATACATTATACAATGTTCCATTTACGTTTGCTTGTCCAGTATAGTCTGGGTGCGTGTCTTTTTCTTTTCTGTCGTTTTTAAAAATAGAACCTTTGTTTTCTTTGTGTTCGTAAGCCATTATTTTAATCTCCAAGTGTATGTTTTTCTTCCTGCTGATCCTAATACCTTTTTATCTGTTTTTACAAGTCTATCACGATTTGTTAAATCAGTAATTGCTCTGCGTATAGATGTTAATGGTGTTTGTTCATTAATTGATTCATTGTCAATTAAAAAACCCCAAACATCATTAGCAGACAGACTATCATTAGGATATGTTTGAAATACTGCCAACGTTAGTTGTGTTTGATTGTCAGCTTTTTCAAAATTTGTTTTTAGCAAATTGCCTGTTTCGTTTGTTGTATTGTAGTACATTCCCTCTCCTTTGTTCTTATATTTAAGACAAATTGATATTATTTGTGCGATAATCATCAATATTTAGTCGTCACAATTTTCACAATGTTTCCAAGTTGGATTAAGTCCAATATATTCTTGTTCGGTTACTTTAGTGGGATTGTTAATTGCTTTCTTGATGTCTAGTGCGACAACTCTTATAGCGTGTGGCAATTCCCTAACATAGCGACTTTTAAAGATATACTTCAAGACTTGTTTTTCTTCTTGGTTTATTTTTAACATCATATTGTTACCTCAAATATGGTTTTCTTTGGTTTTAATTTGTTGGACGATTTAGCGTTATAGCTTTCCAATTCTTCATCAATGTCATAACACTCCTCTCCAACGTATTGTAAATCTATTTTCATAGCGTCTATATTTTTATCTTCGTGGAAAATATAAATATTCTGACTTGCCCTTCCTGATAGATTTAAACCTTTTTCACTATATTCGTTAGCTCCAACCAATGAGCTACTTCTACTTGCAATATCTCCTACTCTTGCAGAGTGTATATGTCCAGAGATAATATAGTCTATCTGCACACCCCTACCTGCGTATCTACCTTTAATTTGGTTTACGCTTTTTTCGTATTGCGTAGTAAAACTTCCGTTTCCGTGTAATAGCAATAAGTTTTGTCCTGCGACATTAACAACGCATTCGGTTGGATCATCAACTACGAATTGAACATCTGTTGTTTTAAAATAATGTCTTAAAATCTCAAAGATAACAAAGTCGTAATTGTCTGACGCCATAAAGTCACTCCAACCCCAGTCTTGTTTTAATCTACTTTCGTTTCCAGTTACACAAGCAACTGATACAGAATAATCTTCCCCAATGTCAAATATGATTTGTTGTAATAAATCTACTGCAAGAAATACTGCCTTAGATCTGTTGGTTGACATGTTGAGCATTTCATCTAGTCGTCTATCAGAATTGATTAAATCGCCAGTAATAGCAATTAAAACATTATCTATATCATAAACCTTAAATATTTCTTTTGCTCTGTTTACGTAATGTTTTAAACGCCTACTAGCAACCTTGAAATCATAATTGTTATGAGGTAAGGAAACAAGTTCATTAAAATGTGTGTCAGCAATTTGCAGCACTCCCACACTTTTACCTTGTTCGACTTTTTTAAACTTAAAGTCTGAAAAATTCTTGCTTTGAAGTAACGCTTGTATGTCAAATAATAGATTAGTAATTGCATTTTCATATCTTGCGTGTTCTCTAAACGCCTTTCTTTCTATTCGGTTTACATCTTGGGCAGATTGTTTTTGTTTTGCAAGTTTGACATTCTCTCTAACAACTTCAACATCATTCAAGGTGGGATTAACTGTTCGTACGCCACAATCTTTACATTTATAGCGTTGTTTATACGATCCGTCATAGTTCTTTTGACGGGATTTCTTGATCATGTCCTTACTACCACAATTAGGGCAAGATATTACATACAATCCATCTTCAGTCAATCTACTCATTTAGTTATCCTTTTAAATCCATTGCTATTGTTTACTAAATCTAATAAATCCTTAAATTCAAAGCAAACCATTACTTTAGAATGATTTTTTGAGAAAACAAGCATAGGTGTTAAGTCCTCTGAATTTTGACACGCTTGTTCGTAGCATTGCCAAATATTAATTCGTTCTACTTTCTTGCACTCAACGGAATAAGGGAAAGTATCTCGCCCCGCCTTAGATAATATAATATCCATACCACTCTCGCCCATTACTGCTGTCTTGATGTCATGTTCATTAATCCCCAATTTTTCAATAATCATTTCCCTAACTTTGTTCTGGAAATTTCTTCCTTTTGCTTTTGCACTACTTGGTTTCACTAAAAACCTCCCTTACTATTTTATCTATTAACTCTGAATGTTCTTTTTTTGAAATAAATTTTATGTTTATTCCTTTTATCAAATCTATTACTTTGTTCCATTTTGCAGTATTTTCATGTAACTCTTGTTGCGTTTTCAATAATAACATGCTCATTGTTTTTTCCTAGTTTTTGAATAATTCATTTTAATATATTTACCAAAAGGTTTTTGTCTTGCGTAGTGTTGCCAACTATATCCATGTTCATCTATACATTCTTGAACAAAGTTATACCAATTAGGATCAACAGACAATTCATCTGTTGTCTTGGTCATAAGATAACTTTTTTTGGTTCTTTCTTTACTTTCGTAATTGTTTTTACGTTCTTTCATTTTTCCTCTTTGGTTTTTTTATAAAATTGTTATATTTTTTAAGTTTTGACACAAGTCGTTGATATTTATTAGTATGAAAGATAATATTATTACGATTAAGTTTACCCTCAATATTTATATCCCACGTTGTATCTATTTTTGGTTTTAGACTTTTACTGGACATTATAAATCCTCATACTCAAAGTCGCAATGATCTTTACAACTAACACATAAACCGTAATGTTCTCCGTCGAACTCGTGAATATTACCTAATCCTGCTGCTCCACAACAAGTAGATAATAATTCCTTGTCGTCCTCGCATAAACTATTAATGTATGCTATGTTGTCTTGTTCTGTTTGCCTAGATAATTCTGACATCTTACCCATTTTGCCTCCTTGCCATTTGATTTCTTAGTTGTTGTAAAGTTTCTGCAATTTCTTTATCATTATCTACAATACCACAATCAGAATATCCACCTGCCTCGTCTGAAATATTAGGATTATCTATTAATAGTATTATTGCTTTTTCTAGTGCCTCTATGTAATTCACTTGTATTCCTTTCTTGGTTGTGTTTGTTCGTCGCAACAGGATATATACATATCTCTATATGGCGACTTGTCTTTTACCTTATTACAAATCTTACACTCGTATATATAAATTGGTTCTTCTGGCTGCACATTTAATACGACTTCATCTTCCCACCTTTCTTGGTTTAAGTAGGTTTCTGGATTAGGTATGTATTGTTGCGTTTGCCATTGATCCGACTGCTTTTGTAATTCTATATTTTTTAAAATTCTATCAATAGGAAACTTAATAGAGTTAAACTTATCCTCGACTTTTTTCTTTCCTATTTTCTTTGGGTATGCTTTCCAAAATAACTCAAAATCTTTGTTTACTTCTTTATTCTTACTTTCTTTCTTTCTTATAATAGGGTTAGGTCTGGGTTGGCTCTGGGTTAGTTTTGAATCGTTGTAGTGTTGGTATCCGACGAGAATAAGGTGGGTTACCTCTGGGTTAGATTTTACGCTAATCATATTCGTTTTTACTAATTTTTTTAAGAAAGTTCTTAGCTGCTGTCTTGACATATTATTTCTTTTAGCGAAATTGCGTTGAGAAAATATAATTTCTCCACGACTTATATTTATTACTTGATTGTTCATTAACATTGAAGAGGGCTTTATACTTGCCCTCATCAACATATCTATCCAACACTTTAAGTATAGTGGATTATCCCATATCCAGTTATCTTGGATCTTGCGGTATAATTTTATAAAAGAATTATCCATCAATCAAAGACAAATGCAAGTATAACAGATAATCCTAACATGGTTGCTATTAAAACACCTCCGTCCATTACTTACCCCCCATTGCGTTTGTTAAACTTGTTAGTGCTTTTTCATACACATTGACATTAGATCTAATACCATTACTATTATTCTTTAACCAGTTTCTTGCGTCTTTACTTAATAAACCCTTGTCTAGTGCTTGTTTTTCAAGTCGGTTAAATTCCTCAATCTGCTTTATGGTTGGCGACTTCATTTGGAAGTCTTCACTTTCTACATCGGAATAAAATGCGTTTTTACCATATAAGCCTAATAGCTTTAATGTTGCTCTTGCCTTACCTCTTTTCTCAGCCATAGCCCAGAAATATTGGTTTTTGCAATTAGTATCATTTGCCTCTCCAAAGGTTATTTCATCTATTAAACCAAGGTCATCACTTTCTTGATATGCTCTAATTTTAATAGCTACCGACGGAGATACATCAAGATTATCAGACATCTCAAACTTGATGTTTTCTGCCTCTATAATCTTTATCACTCCGTCAAAAGATATGATCTTATTACCTCGCAAAGTCCAAAAATCGCTTTCATCTAGATTATACTTTTTAACTAATTGGTCACTCATACTTCCTCCCATAATTGTTCATAGTTAGTTCCAGTAACATAACATATAGCTAACTTCATGTGCTGCGGAACTTTGTTTTGTTTTTTCCATTGACTTATAGTCACTTTGTTTACTTCTAAACGTCTAGCTAACCAAGACTGTGTTCTTTCGTTGGTTTGTAGCCAGAGATTTAAAAGATAAAACTCATTATTATTCATTTGCTCTCCCATTTAGTTTCCAAGGCAAGTGAAATTACTTGCTCTTTAGTTAAATAAGTCTGTGTGCGATAGTCAAAAAAATTTCTATCACTATTATCCTCATTTTCTAAATAATACATTTCTGCAACATTGTTAAGTCGCAAGTGTAGTATCATTGAATTAATCTGTTTATCTGTGTATTCTTTACTCATTTTTCCTCTCCATTCATTTGATTTAACCTATTTTTAATTTCTTGCTTGATCCATTCGTCAAATCCAAAGCAATAACTATTGTTTGATCCAATATGAAATATAACTTCTTCGTCTAGTTTCCAGAAGTCGCTTGGCTTAACTCCGTCTGATTCATATAGAGTAGTATATTTCCAGTCATATAAAGTAATAGGCGTTCCACTTTCAACGTGTTCAAAGAAATACTCCCCACTTACTTTGTAATTATCTGTGTGCTGCGACTTTCCAAAAGCCAATATTAACTCAATAGGTTTTAACTTTACTTCGCCATAAAGAGAAGTTCCGCCTGTATTAATATTATCATTTAACTTGTATTCGTTCATATCCATTTTCATTTTCCTTGTTTTGTTTATAATAAATTTATAGAGGTAACTATGATTTGATTTAACTGATAAGGGTATATGAATAAGATATAGCCACCTCTATAATAATTATTAGCTTTGTTCATCTTATTAAGAGTGGAATTATTTAATCGGCTTTCCACGTTTAAGTCCGAACTAATAATATAATTTTTGATCCTTGTCATTTTGTTTGTTTAGTAAGTTAATAAATATTATACCATATTGTAAAGAAAATAATACAAATATTATAAAAAATCTTTTAATTATGAATGTAGTAATATAGATATTAAATTATAATCCTTTCTATGTTCATATAGAAACCTTGTTTGTTAAAAGAAGAGGGGGTTTTAATTAGCCCCCTCTTTTTTTTATTAGCTGCTATGCTGATATTCTTTTTCTAGCTTTTCAAAGTTGCGAATTATATATATAGTTTCATCTTTTGTTAAATCCGCAGCTAATCTGAAATTTGGATCAAAGGGGTTATAATCCCCAGTATCTCTAATTTCTATAAATCTCCAGAATTTTTCTGAAGATACTTTGTTTATTTTGCTCATTTTACTCTCCCTGTTTATTTTTGTTTACTCGTTCAATTATAGAAATTGCGTCTTTAATCGCATTTCTCCATTCTTCTATTTTTTCATAGTTGAATTTTTCATCTAAATAATATAAAACTCCAGATAAATCATTTAGCGAATTAATTAGGTTTTTCATTTTTTCTGTCCTCCAATTTTAGATTTAATATTTCAGAAACTTTTTTTATGAGTATTTTGCAATAATATCTTTCGTCTGTATTCATTCCATTATTTAACATATCCATACACCAGAAATATTCAATTGCGTCAATACATTCTTTATTAGTTACTTTTTTCATTTTAATCTCCGTCCATTAGTTGATATTTTTTCTTGACTTGTTCATTTGTTAAATTGTCCAAGTCTACCCATTTACCGCTTTCGTCGTAAACGTCGTCTAGTTCTTCGACATTCCAAGCCGTTCTGTATGTATCTGGTTCATAGGAATTATTATTTTCGTGCAAAGCCCATTGTCTTTTAGCGTCTGCTTTCCAAATTTCTTCTTTTTCAAAACATGAATCGCAGATATTAATAAAGTCATTAGTCCACCCTTCATTAATACCTTTTTCACATTCGGAAGACTCGCAGCACTTCGGATATAATTTTATTTTTTGCATTTTTAACCTTCCAAATCCTGCAAGAATCCGCCAAAATTGGTTTTTTCTATGCTTATTAATACAGCTTGACTATTATTATTAAATTCATATTCGATAAAAACATCTTCTCCGATGAATGAATCGAAATTGTGTTTATATCCCAGAATAGAATCTTCTGGCGTTATTACTACCCCATTATTAGTTATTAATTTATACTGGGGATTACCATTTATTGAATTTGGCAATCTGTTGACGTCTTTTATTATTACTGGTATTTTCATTTTTTATTTTCCTTGTTTTGTTATTAAAAAAAATTCTGGATCAACGGTATTATACCCTTTGACATATAATATAAAACCCTGTGACATATAATATAAAAATAATATATAGTTTTTTTGAAATTTTTTGGTGTTTTTTTTGGCTTTTTTTCATAGACCCACATGTCAGAAGGGGAGGGGGGGGGTTGTCTTAAATCCTTTTAATCAATTCCCAGATTATGAGGTTTGCAATTACTAAAGCTGCTAAATTTAAGTATATCATTTTTGAACCTCCGAAGTATAGCTTGTTAATTCTTCTATAAATTCTTCATCGCAATTATCATTGTAGCAGATGTAGAAATGCTCTGGGTATGTTGTTTGGTCTAAACACAAAACCAGTTCTTCCGTGTTTGAATCCGTGTAGCTCATTTCTGCGACCTTATCAGAACCACAAGAACCGCAAATTAATCTGTCTTCTTCATATTTCATTGTTTGTTTTTTCCTTTTATTGTTAGTATAATTCTAGTTTTGAAAAATCCTGCTCAGGTTGAAAATTTACTTCAAATTGAACATAGGATAAATACTCTGTATTACTATCAACTATATCTGTAAAGTCTCCACTAATTAGACTAATAATTTCTTCTAGGTTTTGATTTACAAGATTGTCTATTTCTATAGCGTGTTCTTTTTTTCCGTTCTTAATTTCAATATCGAACGCTGTTTGACTTTGATAAAATCCTTCATATTCCATATTTTGTTTTTTCCTTTTATTGTTAGTGTATCGGAGTTACGATAGCAACTCCGTTAAGTTTTTTCATTCCGCAGGCGTGACCTTTACTCGTGCAACTTTGACAAATTCCGCCACAGGCAAACGCCTTTTTAAAACCCATATCAAAAGCCTTCTGCCTTAGTTCCTTTTTTTGTTCTTTGGTTAATTCCGTAGGCTTTACTTTTTTACCTAAGTCAATGCCAATAAATTCACCTCTTACAAAGTCATACTTTGAAAGCGTTTTTTTAAGTGGTTTATAAAGTGGGTGGATTCCAGAACTAAGATTAAGAACAAAATTATCAGGTACATTAACAGCACCGTAAACATCTATAAAGTTTTTAAACAAATGCAAACTTTTACTATAAGCATAACTTTGCAGCTGCGGAAACTTATTTAATACATCGAACCAGTTTATCATTTTCTCGAGGTTCTGAAAATCTCCATCATTATAAAGTCTAAAATCTATAACATCTTTAGATCCTTTTTTATATTTCGGGCGGTTAAGATTCCATCTCAATGCGTCTTCTATAATTTCAAAAGATTCATTTTCCAAAATTCCGTTTGCTATCCATCTGGCGTTAACATTCGGCTGCCTTAATGCTTTCATTGAATAACAAAAAGTAAGACAAGAACCAGCACCGCCGCAATTTACTTTCGGCATGGTTGACCAGTTCAAGAATTTTAGTTTAGCGTTACCATCTGAAAAAAGCGTAATGCCGTTTATTTTTCCTTTACCGTCATATAGTTTATAAAGTTCTTTTTTAGGTTCTTTACTAACACAGGCTTTAAGAATTGGAAGTAATTTATCTTGGTACACATTTTGAGGTGACCCTGAATATTTCTTTTTTTTGTTTGGGTCTTTGTTACCTTTAAACTCCGACATGGCATTGTGGTTAAAAGGATTTTTATTTAACCAGCTTTCGATTTCTTCGATACAGGTTTTATAATCTCTGGCTACTACAAGCCCAGACAATTTTAAAACATCTTCTCTTTTTGTTAAGTTCATTTTTCGTAATTCCTTGTTTGTTTTCATTACATTCAAATGTAAGCATTATTTATTGTTATTCCTAACAATTAGTAGAGATTATTTTAACAGGATTATATGGTTATTACATCAGCAACACCGCCCCAGTTTTGATAGGAAGGACAAACTTTTTTTATCAAGGTCAAGCAGATTTGATGGGCAAGGGGGATAAACTTAAGACTTACTCGTCCATTACTGATCCTTACTAAAATCAAGTAAACGACTAAGTGCATATAAATAGTATTAATTTAATACTCTATATATTAAAATCAAGATTTAAAAAAAATCCCGTAAACACCTAATAATACAAGACTTACAGAGAAAAATGGAGTTCGTTTTTATTAGTGTTTTCTATTAGATTACCAATCCAAAATTTTGATGGTTTTTTATTACTTTTTACCCCTAAATTACCCTATGCCTAGATATGATTATCAATGCTTAGAAACAGGTAAGATATTTGAGGTGGAGCAGAAAATGACAGATGATCCACTTGAAAGATGTACTTGTTGTAAAGAAAGATTCTTGGTAAAAAGGATACCTTCTAAGCCATTATTGGTTATTAATACTCCAGGTTCAATGCCAGATCGTAAATTATATAAAGAATTGGAAATAGATTGATGTTCGATTATTGTTCGTTAGTACAACAGAAATGCTCCTTCGCTGCAAAGCGAGGAGATTTAACTTATTGTGGGTTACACAAAGCAGCTACACTAGCAGAAAATCGAGTAGATTACATTACAGTTTGTCCAAAAATAAAATTGAAAAAGAGAAAAAGATAATGGCAAAAAGAGGATTATATGCAAACATACACGCAAAGCGTAAAAGAATTAAAAGACAAAAAGCTAGTGGTGCAAAAAAAGTCGAAAGAATGCGTAGTAAGAAAAGTAAATATGCACCAACATTAAAACAATTTAAAGCAGCAGCTAAGACTGCAAAAAAAAGGAGATAGTTATGCCAAGTGGTAAAGGAACATACGGAAAAAAAGTAGGACGCCCAAAAAAGAAGAAAAAGGGTAAAAAGAAAAAATAGTGTGGGATTTATTTAAAGATAAAAACGAATACAACGAAAAGAACATTATTGGCTTCTTGTCTTTTGCTCTAATGTGTGTGTTCGGCATCGTGGATTTAGCAATGGGTATTATTGGAATAGAGCTAATGGTAAATGATTATATTTACAATTCGTTCGTTTGGGTTACTCTCGGATCATTCGGTATTGCGGGAGCAGAAAAAGTCTACAAAAAATGAGAAAGTCAGCATTTAATGACCGCACCAGAAAATCGAACGGTGCTAAAAAAACTCGACAAGGTAAAAGCACCAATACCAAATACGGTACAAAGAGTTCTAAGAAATACTATAAGAAAAAATATAGAGGTCAAGGCAAATGAGCAATATTGAATTAAAGAAAGCTAATCAACAAACTGCTATTGATTTATTGATTCACAATCCAGATTTGACTAAGAAACAACTTGCAAACGAATTGCAGCTTGGCGAATCTACTATACACAGCTGGTTTTCAGATGACCGTTTTGTAGAAATGTACTATAAAAAATACATGGTTTCTTTTAACGCAAAACTCCCCATGGTTTTAAATAGTATGATAAGAGAAGCTGTTGAGGGGAATGTTCAAGCAGGTCGCTTGGTACTAGAGCATTCTGGTAAGCTAGTTAAAAATATTAATGTAACTGTAGACAGTCCGTTTGAAAAGTTTTTAAAGGCAGAAGAAATAGACGCTAGTGAAATTATTGACGCCGAAAGCGAAGAGGTTACAGAAATTATAGATACTCTACCAGAAAGAAATTCAGTAAACGACAAACCTAAGAAACGCAAAATAAAAGAAAAGAAAGCAGTAGAAAGAATAAAAAAAGGGAAAAAACCTTATAGGCAGAAACGCAGAGAAGATAGAGCTTCAAGGTATGCTTTATTGCAACGAGCTAAGAAAGTAGGGTTAGATCCATTGCCTTCACGTAGACCGACAAACAATGAAAGAAGGAAGTGGTTAGAACAATTAACAGAATTAGAATCTAAGCAACGCCAAAATCCTCAGGCATAACATCATATTTATCAAATATCTCCGACATCTCCATTGAGATAGTCAACATCTCTTCGACATCAACACTCTCTTTGTTTACAATTTTACTTGGAGCAACTTTTTGACAAACAAAACCAAGAAGTTCGTTATTGGCTTCTGATACTTTTCGCAACTCTAGTATCATTTTGTATATTTCTTTTATTAAATCGTTCATTAACTTAGTTTACGCATACTAGTTGAAAGATTCCTTAAAAGATCATCTAAAAAAGAATTTACTTCAGTTTCAATCTTGTTCTCTAGTATTTTATACGCTTCTTCGTCCGAGGTGTAAAAGAACTTTCTTTGAGGTACTTTACCATGCTTTCCATAAAATCCAGGGAATACTCCATTGCTTCTCTTTATACTTCCTGTGGTTGCAGTTAAATGATTTTCATAATCTTCCAAGGGAGTACCTATGGCGATAGACAAATCTTCAAGTACTCTAGATTTCTTAATACTTCCCTTCAATGCACCAGAGTCGTCCATGATACGTTTATTGGGGTTATCTTTAAATTCTTCTTTGTATCGCTTGGCTAGTTTTGCGTAGCGTTTTCCAGTTATATCTCTTTCTTTCGTAAAAGTATCCATTACTTTCTTTTTTGCAAAATTAGCTATCTTATTTAATCTTCCTGAAAGCAGTTGAGTTACTGTTTTTTTCTGAACTTTGTGAAAGTTGAAATTAACCTTATTCTGTATCTTGATTATCATCTTCTACCAAATCCAATTCATTTACAGACTTATTTTCTTTTATAATCGACTGTGCATCTTTTATGCTTAAGTCTTTATTTTCTTCAGCTAATATTTTAGCTTGTGTCGTTAAGTTATGTTTTAATTTGTACTCGTTTAACATAATCTTATCTGGGGTAGTCATTGGATATTCTACTTCCGAGAAGTCTACTTTAAAGTTTTTAGGTTCTGGCAACCCTAGATTATTCATTTCAGACAAAGCATACTCTATCCTATAGAAATCTTTTTCGTAGTGACGATATAATTCCTTGTCGTCTATAAAATCTTCGTGGCGTTCTAAGTCTTTAATCATTAGTGATATACCACTAGGTACTTCTCCGCCAGATTGTGCGAAAGTAACAAATAAATGATTATTCAACGCCACTAATTCAATTTGCCATTTAATATTTTCAATAACATCTAAAACTCTACCCTCTGGAGATACGATATTATAGTTACTCCCCTCTGGCAAAGTTAAAATTTCATCTGATCCAGCTCTTACATTAGAATTGTCAGATATAAGTCCAGTTACTACTGGCTGTCCAAACATTTGGAAACGTAGTCCAAGTTGCATTTCAGTCATTGTAATATTAATATGCTCGTTTGCAGATACTAAGTCAGACGCCCCTTCTACGAAGAAAGAGTCTAGCTGCTCTTCTCTGTGAGTAAACACAAAAGGAAGTATTCCTAAATTATGTTTTATTTCTTCAAGAACATTTCCATTGTCGTCAAATTTTATACATTTTTCAGAATCCCAATAAGCGTACATAAGATCGTCTGTATCGGATAAATCTGCGTGTCCGTGCATCATTGGATATACAATAGCTTCAGGTCTGTATGGATTGTCGCCAAAGTATGGCTCAAAATAATAAATAGGACGATATTCGAATTTTTCTTCTTGCTCATCATACATTACATAGGTAGCCGTAGAACCAAGTAATCGTGTCATTCTTTCCATTTGTTTCATACGAGCATTTTTAACCGATGTTAAATTTAGGTATGAGTCGCTAACATTTCTTTTAGCACCAATCGTATATATCTTGGACATACGATTTACGAATTTTTTAACAATATTAGTATTATAGTGAGGAATCTCTTGGAATGCGTCTGATTTAAAATATCCTTCAATATACTGTTCGGTTAAAGAACCAGAGTAATAGTCTAAAAACTTTCTCACTTCTTCTCTACGAGATTTCGCTTGTTGTTCTTTAAAATTAGTTAATGAGTCTTGTATAATTTCTTGAGCTGTTAAAACCATCAAAGTATTCCTTTTTATCGTGATATTCTTCCAATGAAGTTACTTCTAATTGGAAATCTATTCAATACAAAATATCTAAAAGCATCGCAACCGTGTTCATAGAATCCATCTTTGATTGGATTGTTGGAGATAGCTTTACCTTCAACTGCTTCTGGAAATCTATATCCTTCAAAATCTTCTGCGATACCTACGCATTTTTTATCGACCTTTATTCTTCTTAAACCGTCCGCATTTTCAAAAAAACCTCGACAATAACTAACACCAGATTGTATATCTCTAGACAATTTGTCCATTCTATACTCTACGAATATTCCATGTCTACGCAAAATATGAATGTCGCCTAGTCCAGATTGCCCTTGTACAAAACTACCCGCTGGATCTCCATAATAAGTAATAACTGGATAATTCTTTTTCTTAATCATTTCTGCTAATTTATCAGTAGGTATATTTCTTTCGTGAATTATTTCATCAATAATATTAATATGTTGATTACCATCTTGCATATATGTTTGAAACCATAATACTGATGGCATTCTAAATCCGAAGTCCATAGAACAGTATGTCGGTAGGTTGGGATTGTACGGAACTTCGACCATATCTTTTTCTCTGTCAAATGGATAAACACGCCCTTCCATAGAAGTGAACTTAGCTGCGAACTCTTGGTCAAATAACTCTTTTGACATATTTCTTTTTCTTTCCATCAAGAAAGAATCTTTTTCTCCATCTGGAAATGCGTGTTCGTTTTCCCAGCTCGGAGATTGTACGCTATACCATTGTGGATCTGTTTGCCCCAACAAGTACAAATCGTATATCCAATTAAACCCTTCTGGAGTAGTAATAAATATAGCTTTCCCTTTTCTGTCAATTAACGTAGGAGATAAATACATATCCCAAATCTTTCTAGGCATCTTAGCAGCTTCATCTATAATTAATAAGTCTACACCTTCCCCAACTAATGAATCAGGATTTTCACAAGACATACCTTCTACTGTTGTTCCCCATTTAAATTTTATATATTGTTCTTTTTCGGAAGCCCTATCGATATCGTTTGCTTTACCTGCAACCATATCTTTCCACACTTCACGAAACATTAATCGTGACTTTTTATAAGATAGTCCAACAAGCCAAATTTTTTGATTAGGTTGTGCAGCGTAAAACTCTGCTTCTCTATACGCAGCAGTAGTTTTTCCGTATCTCCTTCCACAGATATTTACAAAATAGGAAGCACCTTCTTTCTCTGGGAAATGTAATTTACGCTGACCCGCGTGAGGTTCGTAGCTCATATAATCGAACCACTTTTGCTTGAACTCAAACTCTTTAATTTTCTTTGACATTCTGATTGTCATTAATTTAATTCATAATTAACTTAATACCATATAATAATCCACTTAAGGAGTAAAAATGTCTGAATTAGAACAGAATACAGCAGTAGAGGAAGCTGTAAAAGATCCTCAAGTCACTCAAGACGAAAAAAAGACAGAACAAGCTGTTCCATATTATCGTTTTCAGGAGCTAGTTAAAGAACGAAATGATCTAAAATCACAAGTTCGAGATACTGCAACTGCACAGGAAGAACAGCGTAAAAAGACTTTAGCGGAGCAGGGAGAGTATAAAGCTCTCTTAGTTGAAGAACAAAATAAGAACAAAGATTTAGAAACCAAGTTTAATGAGGTTAATGAATCTTTTTCAAATTACGTGAATCAAGAAAAAGAATCTTTGCTAAGTAAAATTCCTGAAACGAAAAGAGAAAAATTTGAAAAGGTAGACGATTTATCTCTTTTGCGTGACATAGCATTAGAATTTGACACAAAGTCAGGTGTTAATGTAGGACAGGTTGAAAACCAAGTATCTATTAGTAAGTTTAAAGGAAATCCTTTTAACGAATTAGTAGATCAAAAAAGCCGTAGAGGAACGCATAAAGACTTGATAAGTCATTACCTTAAGAAAAAATAACATTTTTAAAACTTAAGGAGAGTAAATAAAATGGCAAATGTAACAAAAACAACAGCTGCTGCGTTTATACCAGAGATGTGGAGAGATGCAATTCTTGATTATGCTGAAAGAAAATTTCAGTTAAGAAATCAGGTATCTGACTTCTCATCAATGTTATCTAACGGTGGCGACATACTTAATATACCAAAAGTAAAAGAAGAAACTGCTGCAGTAAAAGGATCTGGAGAAAGTAATCCAGTAGCTTATACCGCACAAACAGACACCGTAGTTCAGTTGAATGTAGATCAGCACTTCTACGAAGCGAAAAGAATCGAGGACATCGTAAGAGTTCAAGAATCTGCTGACTTATTCAATGCTTACGCACAATCAATGGGTTATGCCTTAGCTAAGAAAGTAGAAAGCTATATCGCTGGAGTAGTTAAAAGTGCTTCTGCTAATAATGTAGGACTAACAGCAGACGACACAATGACGGCTGCACATTTCAGAACTGGACTAGAAAAACTTCTAGATGGCGGACATGATTACGCTGACGGGTCTTTCTATATGTATGCTTCCCCTAAATCATATATGTCAATGCTTGGTTTAGGAGAGTTTACTGAAGCTCAAAAAAGAGGAGATGAACAAAATCCTTTAGCTACTGGTAGAATTATTTCTGCTTATGGCTTACCACTATACGCAAGTACAGATTGGGACGAGGCAGGAACTTCAACCTCAGAAACTGCATCTATCTTTAGTAGAGATTCAGTTTACTTTGCACAACAAATTTCACCAAGAGTTCAAAGTGCTTATGACATTGATCACTTGGCTACATCTGTTGTAGCTGACGTATTATTTGGAGCTGTGTTAGCACAACTTGCAGGTAATGCAGATGCTGGAATTGTTAATTTCGTAAATGTAGACTAATAGTTAATTACAGGGAGGTTGAAATATACCTCCCTTAACTAAGGAGATAGACAAATATGGCTAATTACACATCAACTCATACAGGAGCAACGGTAGATTCGTCAGTAAGTAAAGTGGACTCAAGTGGAGTTACACAATCTGACCTATCTAAGCTAAATAGCGTTACCGCAACTGCATCAGAGATAAATCAATTAGACGACAAAACAGTCGGTGGTACAAACAATGATGATATAGTCGATATCGCATCATCACAGGCGTTAAACAATAAGACACTTGAGGGTGGAACTTATACATAATTTTTAGGAGAATAAAATGGCTAATACAGTCCAAATTAAAAGACATAGTAGTAATACTAACACATCAGCTCCAAGTAGTTTAGCTACTGGAGAGTTAGCATTAAACCAGGCAAGTAAAAAACTATTTGTCGGTAGACATAACAATAGTAGCGTCGAAGTATTCCACCTACCTACATTACAAGATCTTACTTACGGTAATGGATTAAGTGGTACAATAGCTTCTGGAGCAGATAATAATTCTGTTTCTATGGCTTTAGATGTAACTGATTCTAATGTTTTTGCTACAACTAGTGCTAAAGGACTTGCTTCTTTTTCAAGCGATAACTTTGCAGTAAGTAGTGGAGTGGTAACAATTAAAACTGGCGGTGTGGTAAGAGCAGAGATTGCAACTGACGCAATCAATGGCGATAAAATTGCAAACGACGCAGTTGATAGTGAACACTTTGCTGCTGGTAGTATTGACACAGAACACATTGGCGACGATCAAGTAACTGCCGCTAAAATTGTAGACGGCATTGCCTTAGCTGGTAATTGTAGTTCAGTTGGTAACTTTACAGTTGGTGGAAACTTGGTAGTACAAGGAGATACAACTACTTTAAACACAGCTACATTAACAGTTGAAGATAAAGAAGTTATCATTGCGAGTGGAGCATCAGATTCTGCAGGAGCAGACGGTGCAGGAATTAAGGTAGCAGGAGCAGACGCAAGTATGCTTTACGATCATACTGGAACTCAATGGGAATTTAATAAAGCTATTGAAGCACAGCAGGGTTTTGCAAACACCACTTTTGACGGTGGAACTTACTAAGTTAGGAGCAGTTAATGTCAAATACTATTAAGATTAAGAGAGGTACTAACCTCTCTAATGCAGGTACACCTGCAGCAGGAGAGTTAATATACAAAAGCGATACTAACCAACTATATGTTGGCGACGGATCTACTGCAGCTACTGGGCTAAGTCCAATCGGTGGTAGTGCATCAGGAGATATTGAGGGTGTAACTGCTGGAGTTGGTTTATCTGGCGGCGGAGGAACTGGAACAGTAACTTTAACGGTAGACTTATCAGAACTTACCGATATGACTCAAGCAGTCAATAGTTCACAAGACGAATTAATTATATTAGATAACGGTGCAGATAGAAGAAAACTAATCTCTGAAATACCTTTATCCGCTTTTAATAACGACTCTGGTTTTATTACCACAGACACAACTCTTTCTACTGAAGCTGTACAAGACATAGTAGGTGCTATGTTCTCAAGTAATACAGAAACAAGAGTAGCTGCTACTTATGATGATACTAATGGAAAAATTAATGTAGTCGTAGATGATATGACTGC
>Ga0209535_1000302_pt1 | contig 34288 bp, 33 predicted proteins | sample LinPmetageLP28_FD_184041 | JGI IMG/M metagenome (GOLD analysis project Ga0209535, IMG submission 184041) | Marine viral communities from the Pacific Ocean - LP-28 (SPAdes) (version 2) | ecosystem: Environmental > Aquatic > Marine > Oceanic | place: Pacific Ocean | collected 2009-08-22
TTAATTTCAGGATTACATTCACGAACATACTTTGCGTGTTCTAACATATCTGGAGCAAAGATAGGATCTCCGTGGTTTCCACAGAAAAAGAAAGTTTTAAGATTTGCAAGAAACTCTCGAGAAAAGGCTTTCTTAAAACCTTCAATTGTCATCGATTCATCTTTTAAATACTGATTAACTTCTCCACCATTCTTATTTCTATCACACATAGGGCAAGAAGCTTGACACATTTGCGTTGGTTCGAAATGAACCATTTTCACATTATTATACATTACATATATTCTTTACAGTTTTTACAAATTTCTAAAGGTTCATCAAATAGCTCAGTAAAAAAATCACCTTTAATTATATCATCATATTCGTATTTATGCAAGTTATTATCTAAGTTAAATAAGTTAAGTTCTGCATATAGCGTATGTTCAGTCGCAATTGCTGGCATGTAACAGCATTGCCACAAATTACCCCAAGCATCTAATTGAACTTTAGCCCATTTTCTCCATTGACATTTTGAATCTACAGTTACTTCTACACCTTTTTCTCTTAGAGGATAATTTCTATTATCGTGTTTTAAATCAATTGTATTATATTCGTATTTTCGAAAAGATTCAATATCTCCACGCGTAGCTGTATGTTCTTCCCATTTCTTATATTTCTTATGAAATATGTTTTCCATATATGATTTTTGCAATTCAAATTCTACACAACCCATTTCTTTAGATAGTTTATGTGCTTTTTTTATTTCATGTTCATTATGTTTAAAAACTATATATGTCCAAGATGCTTGTCCGCCGTTATCTATAAAAGATTTCATGTTTTTAAGAATAGAATCGATATTACAACCTCTTCTATATAGTTCGTTTGTTTCTACTCCATCAACTGCAAATCTAACTCTACCATGTCTAAATTCTGATAATAATATAGCAAGATCTTTCCACCAAGAAACAGATCTCGCAGATCCATTTGTTGATATTATAACAGTACAACGTCTTGGAATTAAATTAATTAATCCAAAAACATCAGGGTGACTAGTAAAATCACCATAAGCTCCATTGAAAGTTACTGTTTTTATTTTTTCGAAATTTATTTTTTGAAATATTTTAACTGGTAGATGAGTAAGCTCTACAGCTGTTTCACCACCATCTTTGTTTCGCACACAACCACCGCAGTGACTATTACAATAAGTTGTTACATCTACATGTAATTGTCTAGGTTGCAACATATTGTAATTTTACAGTGTCTTGTTTTGTATTACATTTAGCTGAACAAATATATGGATTATCTGCAGTATTCCATCTTTCAAATATACTATCAAACCATTCTATAGCTTTAGTTATTCCAACTTCTTTTGCATTATTTTCTCTCACCATTGAATTCATATCTAATATTTCTGCTAAATCAAGTTTTTGAGAACTACATGTCGATGCATGCGCCCAACAGCATGGAAATACGTGTCCTGTTGCAGAAACGTAAATCTCTTTATGTTTTACACATTTTGGAGCTATGTTAAATTTATGTCTATTTTTTACTATATTTTTAATTAGTGGATTATTCATCACTTCACTTTGATATTGCGATTTGCTTGGAGGTTTAATAACTTCTGCCGTTTTACCTCTCCAATAAGATTGCCATATTGGTTTTTCTTTATCATAACGATTTGTTGATTTCGGTATAAATTCTTTAAATCCAAGTTCTTTTGATAATTTTTCTGCTAGTTCAACTTGGTGTTCGTTATGTTCAAAGATTAAATAATCCCATCTTGCTTTTCCACCTGCTTTAATAAACTCTTTTACGTTATTCATTACATTTTTCCATGAAACTCCTTTTCTGTAAATATGATTAGTGTCTTCAAGACCATCAATTGAAAAAGTAACATGATTAACAATTTTAGCTAACTCAATCCAAAACTCAGGCTTTCTAGCTCCGCCGTTTGTATTCATTGATAAGTATATTTTCGAATTATGTTTACGAAAATATTTAAATATTTCAATACAATCAGGCGCTAACATAGGGTCGCCAAGATTGCCGCACATATACATTTCATTTAAATTTTGAATAAAACTAGGAGAAAATATATTTTTAACATCATCAATTGATAATGAATGATTAGTTATATATGGATTAAGTTTGCCATCTGATAGTGTGACACGATCGCACATAGGACACATAGCTTGGCAAAGCTGAGTTGATTCTAAGTGTATTTTTTTAATGCTGTACATAATCCATCATACTTTCTATCGTTTGGCATACTAGACAAATGAAACATCACACATGTTTCTAGCTCAGGATCACGCATAATGGTGTTATGAAATTCTGTTGGTAATGTGCAGTTTTCATATTCTGGAAATGCTTTTAAAAACTTTTTCATAAGGTCCCAATAACCTTCCTCATACACAAAAGGACTTTTATAAAAAAGATTATTACCTTCATACACAAATTCATAAGGGCTAGTACCCCACTTAAAAAAATCATTTGCTGTTTTTTTATCAAACATAATAACACCAAGATTATTTAAGCATTTAGTTACAAATCCAGTTTTTTCAATTGGAAATGGTACTTTAGGATTCACAACATATACATCTGTATCAGTTTTAATAATACGATCATATTTAGATGCTAACTCTGGAAGATAGTAAAACCACCCATAAACATATTTCCAACCAGTTCCACCAAAAACACTTTGACCTAATGAGGTGGCACCTCCATTTTCAATGTGCACTTTTCCGTACGGATTGTAATCTTTCCAATGTTCTTCATGAAAAGGCGCAGTTTCAGTTATATATTTAAAATCATAGCCATGTTCTTCAGCGTATATTTCCATAGATTCTTTACAAGCATCAAGTGTATATTGAATTTGCGATTCTGATCGATATTCGCCATAAATATTATTATTAGATATTTCGTATTCAAACTGAACGATAACCGTTTTCAAATGCCCAATCCCTAGGTTCTAAGTGTAATTTTCTAATGCTTTGCATAATCTTTCATACTTTTCATCATTTGGTGTGCTAGATAAATGATACATAACACAGGTTTCTGGCTGAGGATCACGCTTAATAGTATTATGGAATTCTACTGGTAAAGTTAAATTAGCGTATTGAGGGTATTCTTCTAAAAAATTGTACGTTAAAGCCCAATAACCTTCTTCACGAACTATATTTTTCATGCCCCACTCATAAAAACTATTTGCTGTTTTTTTATCAAACATAATAACACCAAGATTATTTAAGCACTTAGTTACAAATCCAGTTTTTTCAACTGGAAATGGAACCTCAGGATTTATTACATATACATCAGTATCAGTTTTAATAATACGATCATATTTTAAAGCTAATTCTTGAAGATAATAAAACCAACCATAAACAATTTTCCAACCAGCTCCACCAAAAACATCATCACCTAATAATTTATTTCCACCATTTTCAGTGTGTATTTTTCCAATAGGACTATAATCTTTCCAATGTTGTTCATGCACTGGATGAAATTCTGTTAAATATAAAAAATCATATCCATGTGTATCAGCGTATTCTTTCATGGAATCTTTACACATGTCAAGAGCAAATTGCGTTCGTTTTTCTGCTCTGCATCCAGCAAACGCATTTTCGTCTTTTATTTTATATTCAAACTGAACGATAGCCGTCTTCAAAAGCCCAATCCCTTTCCATACACCACCAACATTCTCCACATGTTTTAGAAAAATTCTCTGTCATGTAATCCCAACCTTCACAAGATCGTGTTAACGGTAATAAATCATCTATCAATTCATATTTATAATATAATTTAGCAACATGTCCTTTATGGTGTTGGATGAAAGGGTTACAGTGAATTAGTTTTCGTTTTGAATCATCTTGTACTGGTTCTCTGTCTGAGATAAATTCCCAATCACGATGTTTCTCTCGCACTTCCCATACTTTTTCGCCAAATACTTTAGAACTTCCCCAGTACTTTTCACCTATTTCTTCAGGTGGATTTGCTGTTACTCCATTAAATACTGCGCACGTTTCACCAACTTCAGCTACTACACCATCAATAAGAGATTCTTGATCGTCGACATAATTATTAGCATTTTTATTATCTGGTTTTCCACCAGGGTCCATACACTTACGAACTTCGTGTGTCATAAATTCTACGTCTGGAAATTTACCATACATAAAATCTAATACTTGTTGTGCATGATAACTTTGCCAATTTCGTACACCATGAATCACAGTGATTGGCCAAATTTTCAAAGGTTTATTAGCTTTACAATATTCATCACAAATCATATAAAGAAGTATTGCGCTATCTGCTCCTCCTGATAATCTAATAATTACATTTTCTGTCAATACTGGTATATTAATCAATTTTTTAAATCCTTATTTTTTATAGTCTATAATCTTCTAAATCACCTTCACGATCAATATCTAAAGTATTAGAATGCCAACCGCGATTCCAAAAATATCTATTTCGAAATGGAATGTATAATACTTCAATATTTCTTTTTTCAAGTTCTTTTATAATATAAGAAGATTTAGCGCTAACAACACATGTATTTTCATCTAACATAAGAACTTTAACATCAAAAAGATTTTCTTTATTTTTTAACCATTTGTCAATAAATTTTTCATATTTTGGATTATGTTTTTTTTCTGGATACCACAAAAGACCATTATTAGATCTTTTTAATTCTAATTGATCGAGATATTTATTTTTCCAATCATTGTCGTCAAACCATATTATATCCCAATTTTTTGGAAATATTTTCTCATTATTTTTAAACCAACTTGATGCTAAAACCAATCCTGGCCTAATTACAGAAAATGCATTTTCATTGTGTTCATTAACAAATACTTTTTTAAATTTATATTCTGGAAAGTACGGTTTTAAAAATTCATCTATAATATTCGGTGTTTGCCAAACATCAACTAAAATTGTCTTACCTACACGTGTTAAATTAGGAGCGCAAAAACCATAAAGACCAACTTTATCTATTTTTTTACGTTCTGCATCAACGTCTAAATCAGAATCGATATTTTTCATTCTACTAATTTTAAAATTTATATTAACATCTGATCTTTTAAAACAAATATTTTTATCATTTATCACTGTATCAATTGCAGCATCACCAAAAATTTGTCTATATTTACGCGTTAGTATATGTGAATTATAATCATTGTTATCAGTAACTAATATTTTTTTACCAATTACCATGTAATGTTCGCGCAAACATAATGGAGGATCAGGCAAACCATTACGATATCCCCAACTATATTTTTCTTCTTTACCAATACATCCATCTTTGTCAGTAAATTTTATAATACTATCTGGAAATTCTAAATCTTTAAAAGACATTTGATGTACATTGATATTTCGATCTTTTAATATTCTTATAAAATTTTCAATATCTTCTCTAGTAGTTTCTACTATTTCTTTTAAACCTTCTCTGATCGTAGCATTAGCTATATCATCAAAAAAAGAGTTTTCAAATACTGATCCAACAAGTAAAGAATTTAAAGGTTGAAATTCTGTGTAACTATTAATAGACATAATCAAAAATCTTTGGAGCTAATTCACTAGCATCTCTATTATAAAGTTGATCTTGAAGCATTACAATATCTTTAAATGTTTCGTGTGGTATTGTGCGCTTTCCTTTTAGTCTTAATTTAAATTCTTTAGTAAATTCTGTATCTTTGGTTTCTTCATATAATCTTTTTTTAGTAAGTTCCGCTAGATTTACTACATCTAATCCTTCTGGCCAATGAACAAATGTTGGTCTATATTTTACTTCAACTTTGTATTTGCTTTCTAATATTTCTTTTAACGTACTTAATTCAAAATCAATTTTATTCATATAGAAAGCATGATATGCTGTCGTAGTACAAACGAATAATAGTTTTTCTATTTTATCTGTTCTTGAAAGTAAATCATGAATGTTAGCTAATACTTTATTATAATCTCCGCCTTGTCTAAAATAATTAAACACATTAGTAGTTCCATCCATACTTACAGTAATATCTGCTCTTTTAAAATGTTTCCAGAACTCTGCAATGTCATAATTCTTAAATCGAGTTAATGACATATTAGTATTGTATATTAGCGTAATTTTAGATGTATCGATACTAGGATCGTCGATCATGCGTTGAAGAAATCTATACATTTCTACATGAAAGAATGGTTCACCACCAGAAAACTCAAGACGTTCTACAGTAGGTAATACATTTTGAAAAAGATAGTCAATCACTTCAGGTGTCGGAATATCAATACGGTGTTCATGTCTTTCAATGACATGATCAAAATGATGATCTTCCCATAACCGTTTAGCTATTTCTGGGTTTTGTTTTCCTACTTTAATAAAGTTAGAATTAGAAGCAACCGTACAATGCCTGCATGAATAATTGCATGCTCGGTTAAGTTTAAGTTGAAGGTCTTTAACAACGATTTTTGTTTCATTGTAATCTGGCTCAGATACTAGTAAATCTTCTGATCTTTGTCTGTACGACTTTAGGCCGCTTTCTTCTTGAATTTTGCAATCTACACATTCATCAGGCCATTCATCGTTTTTAAGTTGTTCACGTATACGTATCCATTCTGCCGAATTAACATCGGGTTTTGCTGGAACATTTCCAAATTTGTGTCCATCATATAACTTAAACCTATAACATGGTGCATAACCACCAGGTTTAAAGTCTAAGTGTGTCCACGCTAACTTACATTTCATATCACTTCTTTATACATATTGCAATAAAAACAATTAGGATCACCATCACACGTGTGATTATAAACTCTTTTTTTATTGTGTATTCGTAAAATTTTACCTAGTTCTGGATTAGCTTCTTCTATATTAGTACCATAAAACTCGTCAAGAGCATATATAGTTCTCATAACTCTTCGCCATTTTTCATCATCGTATACTCGTTTTTGTTTGAAAATTTGTTTTAGCTTTTCGTTTGAGTTAGTTTTTAATATCCATTCTTCGAACCAATCTGGCGCACATAAGAAATTAAGATAATATTCATCGTATGACCATGATATAGAATCACAATGTGGTTCATAAAGTTTAAGAGATTCATCAAGATGATTAACATTAAGAACAGTAAAAGTTTGATGAATAACCATACGTTTATTATTCAGCATTTCACTGTACTCAAGCCAATTGTCTAATCCATTTTCCCATTTAGAACCTACTCTTTGATATTCATTAATTTTCTTAGGTCCATCAAAACTACCAGACAATCTAATATATCTAAAATCATTAAGAATGTCTGCCATTTCTTGTGTCATTTTCTTAGAACAATTTGTTACAATTTCCAAATCAACCTTTGATATATCTGTTCTCATATCGAGAAAGTATAAAAAATCCATAAAGTTTGGAGACATAAATGGTTCACCACCAAGTAACTTTACACTTCGCAATTCGTCCCAATCAATATCCATATCTTTAAGAGTTTCGTATCTTGACTTCTGAACTTTAGCTACATAAAATTCAATATCTGGTTTTTCTTTTACTGCCCACATATCTCTTTTAATAAGCTTCGAAGAATATTGACTTGAACACATACGACATTGAAAATTACAAGTATTATCTAGGCTTAATTCAATGTGAGTTAATTTTCGAAAGTTTTCTGTAAGATGTTGTTTTTTAAATTTTAAACCGTGAAATATGTTTGCTCTAGTTCTCATACTAGGTACACCTGAATCTTCTTCTTCCCAGCATTTGGTACAACGTGGATCTTTTTTACCGTTAAGCATGTCAATACGCAATTGCTTAAATGATTCTTTGTATTCTTCTGGAGAAACAGAATGTTTATTATTGAAACGACAGCACGGGCGAATATTGCTTTCCATATTTACTGCCATAGCTTCCCATGGCATCATACATATTGTATCTGATCCACACTTTAATTTTTTTTTCGTTACTTCTAAAGTGATGTCTTTATGTGACAAATCCAACTACAAACTCCTTCCATCCATTTTCGAATCTTCTAGCAGAATGCAATTGCTTACAATCAAAAATTAATGCATTATCTTTTCGCCAATCAAATACTAAATCAACTTCTGGTGAATCTTTTTCAATAGTTAATGCTATTTCATTATCATCTGTATAACGAACTTCTCCATTTCCGGTATACATCACTCTTCGATCTGACCACCACTTATACATAATTGTGCCAGGAACTGCTGGACCTACAGCAGTCTCAACTTGTGGCGACCAATCAAGCGGAAGTATAAATCCTAAATCACCGTCATTACCTTTAATTGAATCAGTGTGATAAAGAACTGGAACTTCACTGTGAAAAAATTCGAATTCCCATCTTCCTTTAAAGACATCCATACATGAGTTTAAATATTTTTGACCATTTTCGTCAAAACGCTGTACGTAATTCTTTTGTTCTTTACCAAGAAATCGTTTTTCTTCTAAATGATCTAAACACATATCCAATATATCAAAATCAATTACTGGACAAATTATTCTATTTTTCCCTGAGTTCAACTTCATTTAATCCTCTATCAGTTCCACGTTCATCATACTTATTTTCAATTAACATACGAAGCGGTGTACGTATACCAACATAATTCATGCCCTTCCAAGCAATATGTATAGAGTCAGATGGATCTAAATTAAAATCTTCGCATACCTGTTCGTATTTATCTTCATAGTTACTCCACCAATAATCTACTCCAAAATATTTTATAGCTTCAACTCCAAGCCAACAATCTGAAACACATTGATAATTATAATCATTCATTATTTGAATAGGTCCAGGAGTAGATCCTCGTGTGTAGCGAATACCAATTCTTTGTGATCCCATACCAAATGCTTTTGAGAGAGAAATTGAAACAGATTTAATTGCAGGATGCGATACATCTAAACAAAAATTACGACATTGCGCAAACCATGCTCCATCAATATGAACTTCTGCTTCGATAGCTTTACAATAATCTAATATTTCTTCCATATTAGGAATTACGTTTGTTGTAATTGTAGATGGCGCAGAAATAACAACATGTTCACCAGGCATAATATCAGTTTTATTTATAAGTTTTCGTACAAATGTAGGAAGTCTATCGTGATACTTGTACTCTCCTTCAAATACAGATATATTATTCCTTTGTAACATATGCAGTTCATCAAGTTGATGAGTTACTCCTAATATTACGTGATGGATAGGAAATTCTTCAAGCCCTAAGTATTGTGCTCTTTTATGACTTTTAACCCAACTATCTATTTCTGGTAAAAAAACATTTTTGCAATAATCGTGTGGATCATGTGGATATGTTCTCATATTCATACCAGCTCTGAATTCAGTAAACGCACTTAAGTACATTGGTCTTTGTCTTTTAGTTCCTAAATCATTTTCTGTAATATCGATATATTTCATTTTAGTAATTCTGCAAACTCAGGTGCAACTTCTGCAAAGTTTTCGCCTCTTGCTTTATCAAGCTTTCGTGTGTAATCAGCGAACTGCGGTAATTTATCGGAATTGTCTTCATTGTACATGTAGTTAATTATTTGATCAAAGTTATCTTGGACTTTTCTCGACGGAGCTGACCAAGATAATCTTTCTGCTACCATATCTTTTGCCCATTTTGGTAAAACAGTAATTGACAAATAACTTGGCTCTGTTACACCTACAAAATTTATCCAACTATCTTCGCTAAATCCATTATATTTGTCTTCTTGTTCAGCAAACCAATGTGCTATACCAGTCATATTTAAAACGTTGTAAATTGTAATAGTTGATCTAACTCCAACCCAAGCATTTGGAATCTGCATTAAATCATCCATCACTTCTCTTACATCACACCATTTTGTAGGATATCGTTGATATTCTATAAAGTGACCTACACCGTCAAGTGATGTAGCAAACATAACTTTTTCATATTTTTTCCAAAGCTCTTTTAATCTTTTCTTTGGTTTTACTGTTAAATTTGTGCTATAGTTTAACCACATTCCGTCAGCATTACCTATTTCATCAATACGTTCTAAAATTTGTAAATACTCAGGAATTAAAAAAGGTTCACCACCAGTCATTTTTACCATGCGTAAATCCGGAATATGTTTATCTAATGTTGATATATCAAATGATTGAGGTTTATTACCATTAGTTGATAACCATGATTTAATGTCATCTTGTTTTTTACCAACACCTGGTATACCAAAAGCATATTCAGGCACTGCCGCCCAATCTTTAAACCAGTTTGTTGAATAAAATGGTCCGCACATTCTGCACCTAATATTACAACGATTTGAAAATGCCAATTCTAACCAACGAATTTTAGGATTATTTGGATCAAGGTCGTAAGTCATTGGATAATTAAATCCTGCAACATTCAAATGAATTTGCCTTAACGATCTTTTACGACCAGCATCTTCTTCCACCCAGCATTTACGGCAGCCAGGGTGTCTTTCTCCTTTTAGTTTATGTTCTTGAAGTTTTTTTATAAATTCATCATAATTATTATGATCGATCATATTGAAATTAAAACGACTACATGGTTTTCTTATCGAATCAGGACCGATGTAAGAATGGTTAAAAGGCATAGGGCAAAATGTAGGTGAATAATTAAGCACTTTTTGGCGTCGATATATCTACGTAATCAATACAAGTTTCAAAAGGACAAGTAATTGGTTCGATTGGTTGTTTAAAATCTGGGTCAATAATACTTCCAACTTGGCCACCAGCTCTACATGTTGCTCTATATACTTCTCCGTTCGGTCCTATATGTGTTTGATTTATTCCGGCAGTACATGACCACCCTTTAAATTTATTCCAGTTATTTATTGTTATTTGATCTGGATAAGTTGTCACGCACGTATTATCATCAAATGTAAGTTCTAAGTTTTGTGAAATATTACTAGTGTTGTTTCGAAACCATTTGATTTGATTTTTCTCTTCTTCAGTATATGATTTATTCCATCCAGGCAGCGGTATGATATTTCTAAATTCAACCTCGCGCACTCCAGCATCTTCAAGCCTTCTATACATTTTTTTAAAATAGTCAAATTGACCCGGATATAATAAAAATCGTGCGCAAAATCTATTTCCTAATGAGTTAGCTAATTTATCAAGTTCTACAATCTTGTTAAAATATTCTTCTGTACGATGCTGTGTAAATTCATAATGAAATGAAATTATCATTTTATCAAGTAGCTCAAAACATTTTATAATTCTATTTAATCCCACTGATCCATTTGTAACTAAACTAATATTATATGGTGCAGATTCTCTTAGATATTTTAACACTTCATATATATGCGGTACAGTAAAAGGTTCTCCGCCTGTCAATGCCCAATCAATATTATAATAACCTAAACTTTCTACACCATCAATAATTTTAATCATAGTTTCAAGCGATGGATGTTTAGAAATTTTATCGTGTTTAAAATGAAAACCAACAGGATTGTTTCCTGTGTCATCACAATACGAGCAATCAAAATTACAACGACGAGTTAAATTCCATTCAACTAAATGCGCTTTCTCTATTTCTGTATTTTTGTTAACAAGTCTAATTGGTTTCAAAATATACCTCCATACTGTGGAACAACGTCAACAATGTTTTGATTTCGAAATAAATCTAATTTTCGAGTATGACCAATAAATTTATCTAAATGTTCTTCTGTATAACTTTCTGAATTCATAAAATCCATAACACCATCAAGCAATTGCGCAAATTTAGTTTTAACATGATCTGAATGGTTTGATTGATATACCCAATCAATATAATCTTGATAGTGATCACAAATTTCATCTTTCAACATTTGTGGTAGTACTTTAATATTATAATATTTTGGAGCATGGCACATGTGTTGTGTGATAATTGGTCGTGGTCCAGTTATAGGATTATATCGTTTCAAACCAGATTCTTCTAACTTCCATTTCATAAATTCAGGTAAATGAAAAACATTAAAAGGTGTAATAGTAAAAGCAAACCAACCTTTAAAATTAATATTAGGATTATTGTCAAGCTTCTGCATATTTTTGTAAACTGCATTCCACTTTGCAGGTGTTCTTTGATATTCAAAGACATCACCATATCCATCAATCGATACACCAATCCGTACTTGTTGAAACTGCTCCCACAATTTTAACATACGATCAGTAACATTAGTTAAATTGCTATTATATTCAATTTGAATTTCTTTTGATCTACCTGAAGCAACTAATCTTTCGAGAGATTCAAAATGTTCTTGAATAATTAATGGCTCTCCTCCTACAATATAAAGTTTCTTTGCTTTGCCTGTATGTTTTTCAAAATTATTCCAATAAAAGTTTGAGTTTTTAAACCAATCATATTGTTCTGTACTCCATCGGCCTTTAGCATTCTTCGTTAATTTAATTATGTCATGAGTATCTTTATACGTTGTTTTATCATATAGCTTTACGTGATCTTCGTACCATGAGTGGCTATCTGTTGGTCCACACATCCTACACTTAAGATTACAAAAATTGCCGTAACGAATGTCAAAAAATTCAATATCAAAATCGTCCGTAGATATGGATCCGTCAGGTGCTGTTTTAGCTTTGGCTTCTTCGAGTGTGAGATCCCAGTCTTCTGATTCATATTCTCTCCTTGACCTAATACCATTAATTTCTTCTTGACGACAACGTTCACATTCAGGATTCCATTCGTCGTTCATCATTGAAACACGTACGTCTTTTAGAATTTGCGCATTTCGTGCTTCATCTAAATCATCACGACCAGCGTTATATGCTGTACCATCTTTTTTACGCATAATGCCTTTCTGCGGACTGTAACTATTAGTATTACAACAAATACGAAGATCGCCATTATTTCTTAAATTAATTGAATTCCAAGCTAATGGACAAAACGTACTCATTTAATCTCCTCAAGCATTTCATAGCATAATGGATAATAATCTTTTAAAAACTGATTACGTACTGGATCCATGAGATGGGTGTTAGCTGCTAATGCTTTCATAGCATCTGGTTTATAATCGTATTTATAAATTTCATTAAAGATATGTTTTTCATCTTCAAAGACGCCTTCGTTTATAGCAATCTTTTTAGCTTTATCTTTCCATTTATCTGGAATGTAAGACGGGCTATGGAATTCTGGAGTATAGACAATAAAATTACGAAATTTAAATGATTTGAATTTATGACTAACTTCTTGTCTTAATCTCCAAAAGTCAAATATATTAAAGACTTGAACTGTCTGATTTATTTCAAAGTTAACTTCACCAGCCCAATTCAGTTCACTTATTTTATTTATGTTTTCCCAAATCTTTTTAAAGTTACTTGCAGGTCCACGAATATACTCGTGTCCTGCTCCATAAGCATCTATTGAAAACTGGATATCAACTTTTTTAAATTGTGTTAATAAGTTAAAAAAATAATGATTAGCATTTGTTCCATTAGTGGTAATAAATATCTTAATAAAATTAGTATGACCAACTTCAACTAAGCGTTTTAAAATAGTTTGAGTTTCTGGCTGTAATGTAGGTTCACCTCCAAGAAACTTAAATTCATATACTGATTCAACATTATCAAGAATAATATCTAAATCATATTTGCTGCTATAATCTTTATGTACATCTGGCCAATGCGGCCAAAGCGCTGGGTGCTTCTTTGCTTCTTTTTGTATTTGCAAACTAAATTTTGGTCCACACATTCTACAAGATAAATTACATAGATTGTTAAATCCTAAATCATATGATATTGGTGTTTGAAGATTTGTTCCATTAACAAAATTAAGTTGAGGTCTACCTAACTCCTCATAAATAAGATTATAAGCTTGTCTTAAAGATTCCGCGCCTGATTCTTCTCTATTTTTACAATCACCACATTCTGGAAGCCATTCAGGATTGTTTAAAAGAGATTTTCTAATATTTTGATAATCTTTACCGTCCCACTTCTGTAAATCATAATCACCATCTTTCCATCTCCAAGAACAACAAGGTCTATTTTGCGCTTGAGTATCAACACGCCTATGCATAAATGGAATAAAACAAAATGGCATTAATTGATATCCTCTAATAATTCATGAACTATAGGATAATAATCTTTTAAATGCTGGTTTCTAGCAAAGTCCATCATACTTGTACGACTCTTTAATATTTTCATCGTATCCATGTCTGTTTTTTCTTGTTCCATTAAATCAAAAATATGTTTTTCATCTTCATACGCCCAGTGCCCGCGAGCTTCAGCAATTGCTAAATCTTTCCACTTTTGTGGAATATATTGAGGACTATAGATTGGTGGCTGAAAAACCATACCACTACGAAAACTACACCAAGGATACTGTATATTTGTTTCTTGTCTTAATTTCCAAAAACTAAAAATACTAAAAGTTGTTACTGTTTGATGTATTCCAATATGAGCGTCGCCTGCCCAATCAAGTTCATATATTTTCTTTACATTCTTCCATATTGTTTCGAAGTCTGAGGCAGGTCCACGAATATAGTCATGGCCTATACCATAATCGTCTATAGAAATTTGAAGATACACTTGCTTAAATTGAGTTAATAAACTATAAAAAGCAGTATTTACATTTGTACCATTTGTTGTTACATTAAATTTAAGACTAGTGTTTCCTACATCAATTAATCTTTTCATAATTGCTTTTGCTTCAGGTTGAACAGTTGGTTCGCCACCAAGAAGTTTAATTTCATACATAGACTCAGCTTCATCAATTATATGGCTGATATCCATGTTGTTATATTTGTCAGGCGGATCATCAACAAAAGCTGGCCACAGTTCAGGATATCTTGTCATTTCTTTATAAATTTGAGAGCTAGATGAAGCACCACACATTCTACAAGATAAGTTACATAGATTATTCATTCTCAAATCGTAAGAGATCGGAGTTTCAAAAGGATTTCCTGTTACGACATCAAGGTTTGGTTTACCTAATTTTTCGTATAGTCTATTATATATTTTTCTATACGAATGATCTTCACCAACTTTTTCTCTTCTTTCACAATCTTGGCATTCTGGTAACCAGTCTTGATTATCATTCAACATACTTGCACGAATTTTTTGATAGTCTTCACCTTGCCAGTCTTGTAAATTATATTGACCAGCTTTCCACTTAGCAGCACAACAAATTCTGTTTTGTCCTTGTGTGTCGATATAATTATGAATAAACGGAACTACACAAAATGGCATTACTTTCTATACCATTCTAACCAATCTAAGTCTGGAAACACATCATTAAAATCTAAGAATCTTGTCTTTGCTACTGTATAACACCATTCAGCCATTTCAGGCAATCGTTCAGTCCAGTCTTCTGCTTCCATAAATGTAAGTAAACCTTCCATACGTGGAATCCCGTATTCAGACTTTATGAATTCTTCGTACGTTATACCAGCTTCTTTAACGCCAGTACATTTTTGCCAATTTTCTTTTATCCATGGATAAAGTTCTTCTTCATATTTTTGTCTTACTTCTTGTTTAAACCATATAGGAAGAGCTTTTACATTTAATTGTGGAGGCCAATAAGCTAAATGACATGAGAATAAACCTGCACCATTTGGCCACTTATTTAGTAACTTAAAGTTTGATTCAACTTTCCATTTGATAAATTCTGGTAAGTAAAAAATATTAAGAGCCATTACAGTATAAGCACTTGTAAGCGTTAAATTACCGTGTGGATAATTATCCATTTTATGGATTGATGATGTAATTACATCCCAGTTAGATGGGTAACGAATAAAATGATTACGAATACCAATATCATCAACACTAAAATGAAATATTACATTACGAAATTGTTTCCATAAATCAAATAAATCATCACGCCATTCAATACCATTTGAGTTATATCTTAATTCAATATCAGAAGCTAATCCATCGTCTATACATTTTTGTAAAAGCATATAGTGTTCGTCCATAATCAATGGCTCGCCACCAGCAAAATACAATTGTCTTAAATTTGGCAAAGTTTCGTATAGCTCATCCCAAAACTTTGGATTCTTTTTGTGCCAATTATATGAACCACCTGACCATGCAAGTTTACCAGATTCTTTTTCCCATGTCATCGACTTTTTAAGATTTTGATTTTTAAGTTCTGGCCAAATTTTCTTATGCTCTTTTACCCAGCCAGAAGAATCATGAGGAGAACACATAACACATGCAAGCTGACACTTGCTACCAAGCCGTAAATCGATATAGCGTATTCTTGCAGGAACTGATCCGTCTTCTTTTGTATCTTCAATAATTGGTTCAATACCGCCGAGGTCTTTAATCCACTTACGAGTTTCCCAAATTCTCTTTGATCTATGACCTGCGTCTTCTTCTTTATAGCATTTAGTACATGATTTTGGTTTTTCTCCATTAAGCATCATCCTCCTCACACCACGCATATATTCATTATTCCACGATTCCAGCAAACCAGTAGTGGCAAGATTAGATGGTTTACCGTCGTCATTACGCAAAACTCCAGCTTCAGAAACTGATTTTTGTGTAGAGTCTGAATTTACTGCAACTCCTGACGCGTTAGCAGTACAGCACACTCGCATATGTCCGTTGGGTCTTGTTGATAGATGCATCCATGGCAACGCACAAAAAGTTTCTGTTGGAAACTGCTTGTCAATATCTTTCGCTTTCATCACTTTTCCTATGTACAAATGAGTCATTATATGGTATAATACTACTATATATAACCATGATAAATATAGTAAAGAGAGAATTAATAATTATGAATTTTTACACGTTGAAGTGGGGTGACAAGTACGACCCTAAATACGTAAACAGACTTTACGGCAGCCTAAAAAAGCATTATCATAAACCTTTTACTCTTACTTGCTATACTGATAACTCAAAACAAATTAGAAAAGAAGTAAAAGTAAAAGACATTAATGTGTTAAGAAAGTTTAACACTGATCGAGTGTTTACTTATGAGAAATTAATCCTTATGGAAAAACACAAAGAAGGTGTATGGCTTGACTTAGATATTTTGATTCATGATGATATTACATGTATGGCTGACGATCCTGCAGATTTTAAAATGATTTGGAATTATTGGAATCCGTATTGGGCGAAATCTGGAAGATGGTATGGTAAAGGTGTTTCGTGTCATGTGAATAGTTCTTTTGTAAAATGGAATAATCCAGAATGGTTAATAAAATTTACAAATGATAATTGGAACAAGATTGAATTTACTTATAAATCTTTAGACAAGTATTTATTTTATCAACATGCAAGAAACGATAGACTAAAGTATTGGGATAAAGAATTAGTAAGTAATTATAATGTTCAAGGTAGAAAACTCCCTGGAAAAATTACTATATTTAATACTTCGCACAAATATAATAATAAAGGTATTGCAGATGATTTAGTTGAATTACACGAAGCAGATTACAGAGTAACTAAATTATGGGAAAGCTACGATGATTGATAATCCTGCACTAAGCTATAATAATTTCCTAAGAATTTTAATTCAATATAATAAAATTAAATTTTTAGCATGCGGAGATATTCAAGACACTCTTATTAAATTAAGAAGTATGGACATCGATGCAACAGCAATTGATTATGATCCTAAATATAAAAATACACCAAATTATGTAAATAAAGATTTTGTATTTGACGATGTTGATTTAGATGCAGACTTAATTGTTCACACTAATATCGAAAAAACTTATGCAGTTGAATTTAAATCAGGTACAGACGTAATATTAATAGGAGATAACGATGAGCATAACGGTGATTGCATACCAATATTTTCTGCAGATCAAATAATTAAATTATATAATGTAAAAAAAGTGTATGAAAAGGGTCCTGATGGTGAGGATAATCCAACACACTTTTTTGTTTATGGAAAAATATGAAACTAGAATATTCTAAAATTTTAAAATGGTTTAGATATAATTGTCAAGACCAAATGGATAGACTCTTTGATAGTTTATCACCAAATCAAATTCAATGTAAAGAGTGGTTAATTGAAAGTTTAGATAAAGTTCAAATTCCACGTGATGAATTCGGTAAATTTAATATCGAAATTGTTGGAGGGTGGTATGGTTATCCTCTTATTGATTTACTATATCAAAAGTATGGTGATAAGATTAATCGTATTGATATATTCGAATTAGATGAGTTTGCATGCAGAGCAATCAACAAATACAATTGCATATTTAAAAACTGGCATGTTAGAGTATTTCATCAAGATTATTTTACGTATCAAGAAAAACGACGTACTCATATGATTATTAATACGTCATGCGAACATATGTGGGATATGTCAACAAATAAAGATTGTTATGAATCACCTGAAAGAACACTATTAGTTTTACAATCTAATAATAAAACAAACGAACCTGATCATACTAATTGTGTAACTAGTTGCCAAGAACTTTTAGAAAAAAATGAATTAAAAGAAATGTTTGGCGATTGGAAGCGCATGAATGAAGGAACTCCAGATAAATATATTAGATTTATGGCTATGGGCAAATGGAAATAGTTTTATTAAATACTCCACCAGTTTACGGTCAGCAAGTTTGGGTGGATAATATCAAACACATGTTAGACAATAGCGGCCAAGAGTACGACAAAATTCATGTCGTGGACGATGTAATATACGGCGGTGTATACGATAAGCTTTCTTTGTTTACTCGTTTTCGAAAAGGACAATATCTCTATTTTGATCTCGACATTATTATCAACGGTCCTATCGTTGATCTTTACACTACTAAATTTACTTTATTAAAAGCATGGTGGAGAGAAGCATTCCATACTCCACTAAATAGTTCTATTATGTCGTGGTATGGCGATCATTCGTATATTCACGATAAATTTGCAGAAGATCCAGATTATTATATGGTAAAATACCATAAAGGTATAGATGAATTTATTTACAAAGAAATAGAATATGAAACATATGGAAAAGTTTGTGATTCATATGCATGGGGTGGTGGTAAACTACCAATCACGCTGTATAACCACGCAAGGGATAAATTATGGGAACACAAGTGTTCGCTGTCAGGACCGGTACCAAATATGGACCAGAATATGAACAGTACATTGATTCAAAAATACCAAACGTAACGTGGATACGAGAAGAAATTATTGGTAAACACCAATGGAATAAACTTATTCCTATGTCATTAGATATTGATGAACCTGTGTGTGTAATTGATATTGACACAAGTTTTATTAATGATTATATGGACATGATTGAATATCCAATAAAACGTGGACAGTTTATAGCTGCTCAAGGTTGGTGGAATGATACATGGAAAGATGACTACAAATTACAAGGTGGATTTCAAAAATATTATCCAAAAGATTGTAAATACATTTATAATAAATTCGTATCAGATCCAGAATATTGGATGGAATATTACATTAAAAACAAGACCACAATAGGTCCTGTTAATGGCGAACAATATTTTGTAGAAGATTCAGTTAAAGAAAAGCTTGATCTTCAGTTTATACCTGCAACATGGATAACTCGATGGGAACATATGAGTCATTATGATTCTGAATGGTTAATCAGCGCTAATTTAAAGTATCCTGGAGAGTGGCTGTTTCTTGGAGGAGAATTTAACCCTGAGGTTCGGATGGTGCACTATCTAGGACAACACCAGCCTCATTTAGCAATGCGAAAAGTTCAAGGGTGGTAGATGCTTTTCTCATGGAAGCTTTCCACTTACGATCTTTCGAAGTTTTTACTTCAGGCAACTCAAAGATTTCTAATTTTAGTTTAAAAAATTCTTCAGGGTTTTTACCGAGATTAACAACTTCTTGTAATGTAACTGGCGCTGCAACAACTTGTTGTGCTGGTATTCCGCTGTCTAAATAATCAATAATTTCGTCAAAACGTTCAACAAATTTTTGGAACATCTTTTGTCTTAAATTTTCCATTTTATTAAATTCATGATAATTTCTTTGTAGATCTTCTTCACTGTGTTCTTTTAACACTTCTTTAATAAATTTATTTTCTGGATTATAAGTATGCATCTGAATCGAAAGATTTTCGCCTTCAGGTTTATCATAATCTTTAAATTCGAGTCTAATCATTTGACACGAATAATCTGAAAATCTTGCGTTAACTAATCTTCCTTCTTTAGTTTTCATTTCATTGTTCCTTATTATGCAATCATGTTAAGATAGTATGTTGTTATAGTCGAAGCTGAACCAGACGGTGTACTCACTGCTCTGTAAAAATAATTACCGCCGGATTGTTGAAAAAGTTGAGAGTTAGTAGTTCCACTAAGCTTAGTATCTGTAAACGAGCCACGGTTTTCACCTGATGTGGATGTGGCCACAGTGTAATACAATCCACTTGACATCTTACGAGTTAAAGCTGGAAGAAGCACTTTTGAAATTAATTTATTTGCGTCTGCAGAAAAATCTCTTTGAATTATATTTCCCGTGGGAGTTCCGCCGCCATCATCTTCTAGACCAACTGGAAAAATATCGGATCCAGGAACAGTGTCTAGTGCAGTTTTTACCCATAATTTATACGTTGCAGCTGTGCCTGAATAAAGTGTATCAACAAAGAACGAACCTTTATCAGTCCATGTACCAGCTCCACCAGAACTTGGTGCAGATGTTGAAACTCTATAAGAACCAACCTCATTGCCTGTTCTCATATTAGTAATTGCTTGATCTAAAATAACTGCGGCTAATTCAGCTTCAGTGGAAAACGGTTCAAGATGATCGTTTGATGAATCATAATAAAGCATTCCAAAAGAATTAAAATCAGCTGAACTTACTGCACTTGGCGTAGTACGATCTTGTCTGTACGCGTAACTTGTATCAGTTTCGGATCCAACTCCTGGATATGATGGATAGCCTTGAATGATACCATCGTTAATACCTCTTTGAGTTGAAGTAATTTGTTGAGTAGCTGAAGTATCAGCTGCAGAACCAATCGATGTTCCACCAGAACCTGCGTAGACATATCCGTCTCCGCCACCACTTATTTGCGCAGCGTACGCGACTTGCAAATAATATATTGTTCTTTCTAGATTGGTTGACGTCATATCTTTCAATGTCGTACCAGAATATAGCATTGGAAATACTGTCATAATTTATTCTCCAGGACCGTGTACTGTTTTTAATACAGAACCCGCGGTATTTTTAATTTGTATAAATGTAGAGTTTTTAAAACTTGCTGATGTTATTGTATTTATCTGAATTTTAGCTTCAGTAATTGATGAATCTATCAATTCAGTAGTACCTACAGAATTGTTAGCCATTTTCGATAATGTTATAGCATTGTCTATAATCTTTTCTGTTGATATAATATTGCTAGCTAATTTAGCTCCAGTAACAGAAGAATCAACTAAAGTAAATGATGCTCGAGCTCCAGCTGGTGTTGCACTATCTAAACTAATCGTAGAAGTACCAACAAAGTAATTTTTAATAACTGCTGAGTCAGTTAGTTCAAGAAACCTATCGTCAAGGTTATTGATTGCATCTACTATACTAACAGCGCCGGCTTTGAAAGTTAGACTAGTTCTAGTTCCTAGATCAGAATCGATAGAATTAATTGCATGAACGAGTGTTGCAGCTGAATCAGCCAGCGTCGTTAAATCACCAATATCCGCACCCATTTCATTAGACTTAGTTACCCAAGTGTTAATAGGATCTGATAGGTTAATTACTGTTTGAGCCATTTTTATCCTCTAATAATTGCTGCATCATTTGTTTCATTATAGCAACATCATTACGAAGTTGTGCAAGTTCTGCTTGTTGTTCTTTCCAAATTTTCTTTCTGCCTCTAGCTTGAGCTAATTCTTTAGTATTAGTATTTATTATAGCTCCACTTGGTGCTCTTACTAAACCGTTATGTCCTTCAACTTTAGTATATTTATTCATTATGAAACCAGTGCAATTGCTCTAAAATCTTTTATTATCGGATGTTTTGCCGAATTAGTTGATGTCATAACAATTTTAACTTGAAACTGAGTAAATGCATCTAAATTACCAACTTGTCCACCAGCAAGATATTGATATTCTCTAAATATACTTCTAACTTCATCAGCTGGATTGTTTCCTTCTTCTGTAAGTTCAATATATGGAAAATCATTTAAATTATCATCAGCTTGACCAGTTTTAAAATAAACTCTAAATCCAGCTGCTGCCGGTCTGTTAGCAGCAAATAATATGTTAATTCCAACTGCAGGTTCTTCTAAAACTACAGGTATTGTAACATGTTTAGATGCGTGAGATCCTTGACTTCTATCAGTCTCATCAACAAATTGTAATGGAACATTAAAGTTCGTTGTTAGTGATGCATCTTGTCTATCAATAATATTTTCAGTAGCTGCAACAACTGCACGTTGTATATCAACGATTGGTGAAACTTTGGTATCATCAGTCGCAAGTGCTAAATTCATTTCAAACGAACGACCTGAAATACTATGCACAGCTTCATTTGAATCATTTAATATAATACTTGGTGATTGTAGTACATTTGTTTCGTTTAAAGTAATAGTACCAAATGCAGCGTCTTTTCCGTTAACTGGACTTGTATTTCTTAGGCTTGCATAAGAACTACCGCTTGTTCTCTTAACAGTAGGTGTTATAGTTGTTCCTGCTGAAGGTCTTAATGCAGCTACGTTTGGATAAAATTCATCGTACATTATATTACGAGTAACAACTGAATTACTACCACCTACTAACAATGTAGCTGCAGCGTTTGAATCAGCTGCAAATGCGAATCCAGTGTGGTCAACTTTTGTGACTGTACGTGATCCAATTATTCGATCAACAGTTGTAAACGCACCGCTTACATCTGAATCAAGAACTCCACTACCGTCAGAATCACGAGCACCACTAATGAATACTTTATCATTTTTCTGAAGACCGTGGCCCGTCATAAGAACTTTAACTTCAGTTCCGCCTGAATCTGTTAAGAATGAAGGAGTTGGAAGAAGTTCTCTAAGGTTAGTTGCATTGCCAAACTTAGCGTTACCTGAAGTAGCAAACTCAGCTCTGTAGAGAATAAACATTAAATCTCTTTCTTGATCAGGTGTCCATGTAAAACTGTTTTGAGACATAAAGAATGAACCAAGTGTAGGTTGCTGTGAAACACGAGAACCTGTAGTTCCAATTAAAAAGTCGTATATTTTTGCTACGTGAACAGTATACTCGACTGTTTCTGCAAGAAGCACAATACAATATTCTCTACCCGGTGTTAGATATATTGGCTCTTCAAATACAAAATCTGTACCGTTTGATCGTATATTATCTAAATCATTTAAATCAGTAGGTATATTAACTTCTGATGGACCTAAAAATTTAACAGCACCTGGAATACGAAAGCTTGTAGGTATTCCATTTTCAACTGGTCTGACTTCACATCGAACAGGAACAGTTGTTGATTTAGTAGCAAAGAATATTCTAGTTTTGGTTATGAATAGGCCGTTTGGATGTGTGAAAGGATCAATAAAGAACGTTTGTGCTAAAGGTTCGCTTGGACCTTCAGCAGTACCTTCTCCAACTTCTGGTTCAACGAATACAGTTCTATCAATAATTCTTGTAGTTCTTACAGTGCTTTGTACTGTTTCAATAACACCTTGAGCATTATAATTAATTCGAGCACTACTGAGCGAGTTCGATTCGTTCTCGCCAGCGCCTGATACATCAAGTAATTTAAATTCTTGTGCTCCTGCTCTAAACTTATTAGATGCTGTGTTTGGAACAATAAATGATCCAATTAATTGTCCAGTTGCATCTGTCTCTAAATTTTCAGTTCCTTCTGGGTGAGTTGTAGCATCGAAAAATAAGTTTCCAATTTCTACGTTTGTTGTTCCAAATCGAGTAAAAGAAGTTTCTCCTTTGGCAAAAGAATCAATTGCTCTTCTGCCTAAGTAAGGAAAGTAACGTGTTCTTGGTCTTAATCCTTGAGCTCTAAAGAATACTTTTCTTGATCTCATAAAAGGAATTAATTCCACAGCAATAACTCTTGTTCCAACCACGTTTCTTGTAGTTGTAACTTCATCAATAAATGGAGCACCACTAAAAAGAGCATTTCTATTACCAAGCGAAATCTCTACTCTTCGTGTGTTAACAATTTCTCCGCCATCAACAACAATCTCAGGTGCTCTACGTCTTTCAACCCAAGTGTCAGATGCTGGAGAAAGCTCTACGATTCCTTTTCCAGTTATAACTGAGAATGGATTGACATTTTCTGTTTCAGTCGCGAAACTCTGATCAAGAAAAGCTGGACTTGAATCTATCGGCAAAGTAACAAATTCACCAGTTTGTTCTAATCCTCTTTTGTTACCTCGAGATGATGTCGAGTTATCTGAATCATAAATTAATCGAATATCGTTGTTTATAACAAGAGGTCTAAGCACTCCTTGTGTGTTTTCAACTGATGCTCTATACTCATTTCTATTTACATCAGAAAATGTAAAGTCTCTGAATGTGTCTGCTATAAATCCAGATTTTAATCGAGACAGACCAGCTGAATCGATAACTGTTAAAGCTTCAGTAGCGTTTTCGAGCAGACTTAATGCTGTTAAAGATTCAAGATCTTCAATGCGGTTTTCTAGTCGCGCAATGTCGCGCATCGTAAAGCCTTTTGACTCTATAATTTGTGAACTTAAATCTGATTCGTTTAAAGTGTAACCATTTATATTAAAATTCTGTAGAGCAAGTCCACCTTCTGGAACAGCAGGTAATCGTGGGTTAAGATCTGGATCGCCTTGAATATATTCCATTTGGCCTCGAGGCAATGGTTTCTTTTCATCGTCTGCAGTTACTAGTACTAATCTATCAGCTCTTGGAAGATAATAACTTGCATTCACATCAAATGATTGTCCACTTACTGGAAGAAGTGGCACGATCTGATTACCACTACCAGCTGAATCAAACGTATGTTGTGCAACTCCAGCAGAATCAGCTAAGATTCCAGCTACTGGACGAAAGTCTAATACATTTCTAAGATTAATAACATCTCCACCAGCTTTTCTAAAATCTGGTATTCCTTCGTATCCTACACTATCACCAGTTGGATATGATGTTACATCAAAATGTGTACCAGATGTTGAATGCGTAAAATGTCTAAATCGAACAAACACATTGCCAGTTGGAAGTGATGCACCAGATTTAATATTTAATCTACCAATATCGTAAAAGTTATCTCGTTGGCCATTATCGACCTCAAAGAAATTTGATAAGTCTGTTCCACCGGCTCCATTAAGAGCAATTTCTTCTACTTTAAAAATATCAGCTTTTCTTAATGAAATGAATTTAGTACCACTTCCATTAGAGTCTACATCTGTTTGCATACTTGTTGTAAGCGGAACACCAGTTGCTAGTGATTTAGTTTTAGCTGAAAAGTTTGATGTACCTTTATGAGTTTGTAAAGCATAAATGTCGTATGCTGTGCTTGCTTCTGCGCCACCAGTAATATTAAATTCTGAACCAGTTGGTGTACCAAGACTGATATTAAATGTAAGTGCATCCATTTGCCCAGTTGTTCTTGTAGCTATCCATTGTGAAGTACTAGTAAATGTGTTGCCTTCTGCTATTGCTTGGTTAGAAGCTAGAATACCAGAACCGTTTGTAGTTACTGTATATTTTCTTTGTAAAACAATTTCATTAGCAGCAGTATACGCAATTGTCGATGGTCTTTCAAAAGGAAGTGGAAAAAGTAAACTATTATTTAATGTGTTTTTTAATTCTGCTCTGCTGTTTACCAACTTAGGATTAATAAAATCGGTCGCACCTGCACCAATTGATTGTGTCGAAGCAAAGTTTTGACCAGCATCCATTTTGATGTCATAAAGATATGCCCTAAAATCTGCGCCATCTTCTTCGTAATGTCTAATTCTAGCTGTACCGATTTTATCTCCAAGACCAGAAGAATCATTTGTAAGAAGTGCACGTGAATGTAGTTCTGGTAAACTGTAGTTTGAATCAAATAAAACAAAGTTTCCGTAGACTGGTATGACAGTATCACCTACATTTGCTTGTGTGGTTCTAGCTTTTGGAACTGTTATGCCAGTTGATTTTGATTGAATTCTATATCCTTCAACGTAAGCAATTCCACCAGATACATCTAATGAAAGATTAGAATCATTAAGTAGATCAAATGATGCCTGGAATGGTTGTACAACATAATTGCCAGATTCTTCTTTTGTACGTCTAGCTATAGTGTCTAAAATAATATTATAAGAATTGTCTCTAGTTACTTCAATTCCAGTTTTACCGTTATTGACCTGTGATAAGAATACAAAGTTGTCGCTTGCAGCTAATTGATCTTTAGTTGTAAGAGTTAATCTGATACGCCAACGATCAGCTCCAGGAGAAGCTTCATTTGGAACAGCTCCCTGATTATCGAATAATGCTGTATCGTCTGCTGTTGATATAATATCTTGCTCAAGTTTGAAACCAAGCTCTCTAGTAACTTCAGTAGTGTATTTGCTTACTATAACAGACTGTTGTTTAACAAATACAAATCTACCTTGTATATAAAAAGATCCTGAACTTACAGAAGCTTCTAAACCTAAACCTGTTGCATCAGATGAAGCAATTGTTAAATTATCAAGTGTACCACCATTATGAGTTAGTGTACCACCATTAGCACAACGAACAACAGTTGGTCCAGCAGTACCTTGTAATCTATCGGTATATTCAACGTAGATAGTATCTGGATCTGATCCAACTTCTTCAACTACTTTTAGAATTTTTATTATAATCCCAGTGCCATCAGTAAATAATTCATTTACAACTGTACTAGCATCTGCAGGTAAAGCGCCTGATGTTAATTTAATAAATTCTCTGTTATTAAGAGTAAGGTTCCCGCCGCTAACTTTGCCGCCTTCTCTGAAAATATTCGTACCAAATCGACTAATTTCTTCTTGAATAATGGTTTGCATCTGTGTAAGCTCTCTAGCTTGCAAAGATCGTCCACTATTAAAAAGAATCCGATGAAAATTATCAGAATCTTTAAAATCGTCTTTATACGTGGTTTCAAATGTTGTAGTGGTAAATGCTGTTGCCATTTTTTTTACACCGTCAATATTACTTTAATGTCTTCAGTTTGTACTGAAGATCGAACAATTCGTGCTCTATTTTCTATGTATAATAAATCTCCGGAATAAATATCGATAACTCCAAAGAGATTTCCGCTATCAATGGTACCAGATGCGCCTAAACTTCCACTTAGTGCTTCACCGTCTGTAAAGTTACCATTTCTTGTTTTTTCATTTTGGTGAAATCTTACAGCTTTACCAGCGGCTGAATCAACCTCATCAATAATAGCTGTAGCACCTGAGGTTCCACCAGTGATTATTTCGTCTATCGCGAATCCTGTTGCAGCTATAGTTCCAGTCAATGTCATATTTCGATTAGCTTTAGAAGTAACACCACTAAATCTTCCGCCGTCTGCGGCTGAGTCAGTATAATCTAAATTTTTAAATAGTGATATTTGTCTAAAATCATTTGTAATATTAAATGTTCCAGATTCTGATCCGTTAGGCTTAGCGTTTATCATAACACTTGAAGATTTCAAATCGGCTAGAGCATTAGTGCCAATACCATCGCGTGGACCGATAATTGGTCTCAATGTCGCGTTACCTGTAAAGTTTACTGAAGCATAATCGTATCCTGAACCTAATCCAGCTGATTCATTATTCATTTCTACTTTAACAATAGCACCGCCTGATATCGTTGCAGTTGCTGCAGCACTAGCGCCATTTCCTCGAAACGTTAATGAAGGAGCAGAAGTATAACCATTTCCTCCGTCTACAACTTCAACACCAACAATTTGACCGGGTGTAGATGTATTTTGAATATTTAATTGCTGTAGTTCAGTAGTATTAGATGAAGCTGAATCTTTGCTAACTACACTAATTGGCATAAATGCAGATGTTAAAAAGTTAGTAGCATCACCTGCGCTAATAGAATATAAAAGTTTCCAACGATAACCATCTGATGTTTCAAACGCTTGGACTTGATTTACACTAGCTGCAGAATAATTTGGAACAACGGTTGATGGATTTGCTGATCCTGTGTTATCTTTACTTTGTTGCAAACATACATACACTTCATTGTTTTCTGTAAGAACATAGTAAGCATTAGAAGGGTACCCTTCTTGTTTATCACTGAATGCGCTATATGTCGTACCTGAAGACCAGTTATGTCTAGGAATGACCATTGAAGATGCAGTAACTTTTTTAACTGATTCTAAATTTCCTCTAGCTACTCTTTCTTCAAAAGTATGACGAATTGGTATGATTGTAGTATCAGCCGAATCATATGTGTCTGTTTTACCAATTCCTACATAGAATTCATTACTATCACTAGTACTTCCAATTTCAGTAAGTAAGTCTGTTGCTAGTTTTCTTTTTAAAGGGTCTGTTACAATTGCTGTCATATTACGCCACCGTCGTTACTGATTGATTACCTACGAGAAACCAATTGGCTCCATCCCAGATACATGTTGCTCCTTCATTTTGAGCAATCGCAAAACTAGTTCCAGCTGCGAAATTAGCTGGTGTTATGGTTGCTGCTCCGGCGCCTTTGTTTGTGAATACTTTTTGTTCTCCCACAACTGTACCGTCTGCTAGAGAAATAGCCAAAGCTGATCCTTTATTACATATAATAAAAGAAGCAGCTGTTGAAGCTGCACCGTTTGCTGTTATAGTAACAGCTTTAAGCGAAAGCTTAGATTGAATGTCTACTGAACCTGTGCCTTTTCCAGCAAGTTCCAGATTTAAATTAGTTCCACCACCAATTGCATCGATAGTTGGATTATTGCCTGAAGCCGCGTTTCCTACAGAAATGTTATTAATTGCAGAACTAGCTTTCGTGAATGTAATTAGTTCATTAGCAGATGAGTCAAGAAGTAATCCTAGTTTTGCAGAATTAATTACTGGTCCATCAAGAGTTTTACCACTTAGTGTTTGTGTAGCTGCGTTGAGTGTAACAATACCACTTGCATTGGGTAATTGAATCTGTCTATCTGCACTCGGTTCTACAGTTGTTAATCTCATTTCATTGCCGTCTGGTGTAGCACCTTCAAACACTACTGCACTATCCTCAAGAGATATTTGTGAAGACAAGTTATTACTATCTCCACCTCCTAAGTGACGGTAAAGTTCTACAAAGTTTTGATTAATTTTTGTACCAGCAGTACGAAGAGTATCTCCGTTTCCATCATTAGCTGATGAGCCTGTACCTAGATTTTGTCTTGCCATTTTATTAAATCCTATTTACCTTATTTATATCGAAGAATCTGATGAAATTCGAGTAAATACATCATTATCCAAGGTTTCTACAGTCATTGCGAAATCTGGTCTTCCACTATTAGCACTATCGTCAAATCTAAACGAGTTCGGATTAAGAAGTGTTTTAATATCATCGTAGTATTTAACGAATAAGTTTGCAGTAAGATCCGAATCATTTCCATAGAGAGCAATTTCTGCTTCAGAATTAAATCTAGTTCTAAATGTTACTCCATCACTCGAATCTTGTAATCCAGTAGTTTCTGCAAATAGAGTTCCAGTTGCAAAAGACGCTGTACCTGCAAAGATTGGATCAGCTTCTTCAGAATCTAGAGGATTGTGTAATGATATTGTAGGAGTTAACGACACTTCGCCAGAAGCTATAACATCGCCAGCAAAGTGAAATCCAGCTGGATGAACAAATCGTTTGTACAATAACTCATAGTCACTAACTGAAATGCCTGATTTAACTAATATCGAAAATACTTGAAAACGCTCTGCGTCTTGAATTTTCTTTTGAGAATCAAATCCAATTTGATCTGTTCCTACAAGAAATATATCTCTTTTAGGATATAAGACTTCAACTTCTTCTCCAAAGAAACCTCGAAAGAATCCTTCAGCTGAAGGTTTAGTTCCTTTTTGCTGATAAAAATTACCAAGCAATCTTGCCATTAATCTTGGATTTTTAAAAAAAGATGATTGTGTTAAACCATTGCCAACTTCACCAATTATTTGATCTAAAAAATCTTCATCTGTATCTGGTATATCACGAGCAGCAAACACTTCTTGTACTTTTTGGTGAAAGTTAAATTTTCCAGAATCACTATCTAAAAACTCTTCGTAAGCTTCCATGAAAGTAATAAACTTAGGATTATCTGACTGAAACCAACTAGGCAATGTGTTTCTAACATCTGCCCTTTTAACTACAGGATTTCGTCTATTATTGTCTACACTAGTGATTGCCATTTATATTGTCAACGTTGTATTTGTGTTTTGATTATCAACTGTACCAGAAGCTGATGTTATTGCTTCGTCTAATTTAATTATATAATTTCTAAGTGGTTTAATTGTATTTTGATTCGCTGGAATAACTGAAATTTTAACTGATGATCCATTAAACGCTGTTACAGTACTACCAAATCCTGTGATAGTTACCACACCTGTTACTTCATTATAATTTCCAATGTTATCTGAAATAACAGTATCAGCAGTTTGATCAAACACTTCAAGTGAAGTTGAACCAAGTATATTTCTTATGATACACGTATTTCCATTAATCGTAAATGGTGTAGACGTTAATATTCTATTTACATCGTCAGGAGCAGCGAGTTTTACTGGAAAGCTAAGTGAATAATTTGCAGTAGTAATTAACGTTGGTATGAAAGCTTGTTGAATCTTAACTGACATATCAGAATTTAAAATAGCTGGTGATAACGCATCAACAGCTGTTATAAGTTGAGATTTTCTAAATACACTATTAAAATTTCCAAGGTTAGTACTAAAGAATGATGCAGCTTCTGTTTTGATATTTGATTGAGTAGCGTCAAGTGTTAGTCCAGTCAAATCTGGATCAAAATCAAAAGTAATTCCTAATTCTATAAAAGTAGTGATTGGATCTACAAATTCAGCGTCGATAGACATAATACCTAAGTTAGGAGAAATGACGTTTTGAATCGTATTTTTAGTATCTGCTTGAACAGTTGACGAAATGCCATCTTTAAAACTGAGTGAAAGATAGACGTCACCGAAAGTTGCAGGGATATTATCTTCACCGCCCCATGCTGCAACATCATCTAATATTGTTGTGAATCTTTGAGAAACTATAGCTTTATAATCTTCTGCAGTAACTAGTCTTTGTTGTGATGCAAAAGTAATTGGAGCATTGAGTTTAATCGATTCTATAGATTCTTTTTCTCCACCACCTGCAGAATTAACTATTGTAGTAATTGTAGGTGTGTAATTTGTTCCACCAATTGTTAATTGATTATTTAAAGTAAATGCACTTATTGAATTTGCGTCAGCTCCAGTTGATGTTAAATAAGTTATAACAATTTTATTTCCAGCTGTTGGGGCTTTTCCGAGAACGCTATCTTCACCAAAAATAATTTCAAAAAAACCATTAGGTGTTTCACGTATAATAAAAACTCTAGAATTAGTGTCAATTCTTACGACTGTTTCAATATCATTGTATGCATTAAAAGTACTTGAAGTTGTAGTATCAAAAACTTCGACTTTTAATGTACTTTTATCTAAATTTGCGTCTGGAATAACATAGACTTGATTATCAGAAGTTTCACCTACTATAAAAGTTTTTGTATTTTGCGCACCTTCAGTAAGTATAATTGAAGAAGATCCAGATTCAGTTTTAAATTGAAAAGTACCAGTGCCATCATTTACTGCACTATGTGCTTCTAAAGTTTGAAAAGTAAATAAATCTTCGCCAAGTGTTCCAGTAAATGCAGTTAATGCTGGTAAAGTTGCTGAAGCAGTAGTAGTATCTGTTGTGACAACTTTTAAATCAATTGTAGCAGATGATCCTGTCTTTGAAGCTGGATAATAACCTACAGTTTCAGCGTGAGATACTACAGAAGATCTCAATTGAGCTGAATTAAGAAATGATTCGTTAATCGCAAAATTTGCAGTCAAACCATTAATATGTGTATTATACGCTAATACATCTAGAATATTACTTAGCCCTGATGCTTCAAAATCATAATCAGTAAATTCTGTTTTTGCTTGAAAGAATGTTTTTAAGTTTGCCTTGATTGTATCAAAATCAAGACTAGAAGATCTAATAACGGCCATTATCTTAACCTCGCGAGATTTATGTTAAGTTCTTGTGTTTCTGCAACGTTAACAATTTGAAATATTACTTTTACATTTATACTATTTTGACTTGGTAATATAGAAGCCTTTACATGTCTTAATACTGCTCTGGGCTCGAAGGCTGCCATTGCTTGTGCTACGTTTTCTTCAACTTCTAATTCATCTATTTCTGTATCTAAATTAAATAAGAAAGAATTTAAGTTTCCACCAAATAATGGTTCAAACGGCTTTTCACCAAAATTAGTCATTAACAAATTTTTAACTGCTTGTCTTACTGCAGCAGCATCAGTTTTTTTGAATATATCTCCATTACCTTTCTTTTCAAAAGTCAGGTCAATGTCTGAATAAACTTTATTCCTAGATACTGTAATTGATGCAGTATTTAGATTTCCGTCTTCTATTGAAAATACACGTGCCATAAGTCTATTTATACCTATAAAAATCAGCCACCAGCGAAAACATTCAAAGAACCTTCAGCAACAGAAGTACAACTTGTAATTGTATCACCTACTCTTCCACACCCTAAACCATTCACACGTACAGTTACTGATCCCAAAGCAATTGGTGCTGTGTGTCCGGGACAAGGATTTCCTGGAAGCAAATGACTAGTATTAATATCTGTTTGTCGGCTTAATGGTATACCATTTACGTTAACGTTAACCGAGCCTGAAGCTCGTGTCATTCCACTACAATGCGGAACATCAGCGTGTCCAATTCTGCATACAGCTGGCATTATCTTTCCCTCTTCATTAGTTGTTTTAATTTATTGTCCCATTGATCTATTTCATCGTGTTGTTCTTGCGTGTGAGGCTCAGGCGGAATCTCTGGAAGAAACTTAATTACATGATCAAATACTTTTGGAATATCTTCGTAATTCGTATATGTTGTAAGATTTCCCTTGTCTTTAATAATAAATTCGTGTGCCATTAGTTTAGATTTATAACTCCTAAAAGTGTTGTAATACTGGTGTTTCCGCCAGTCGTAATGCTTTTGTTTATTCCTACAGTTTCGCTAGATGTTAAACCAACTGTTTCTGATTTTGTAAGACCTATTGTTTCTTTTTTATTTTGAAGAACAGTCAGATTCATACTTCCTTCAACCGTAATATCTAAGTCGCCGTTTATATGAATGTTATGATCACCAGTTGCTATTTGAAAACCATTTTTGTGCGTAGTGATTACATCACCGTTAGGATGAAATTCAACTCTTGATCCAGATTTATGACGTACGTTAATTCTTTCTGCACCAGGTGTATCATCAACTTCGAATATATGACCAGAAGCTGTTTCTGTTACTTTGTTGTGAGGATACTTTGCAGCATAAGGATTGTCTGGTTCAGTTGGTGTCAATATAAATCCTGCAGCATCGATAAAATCTTTATTCGGCTGAGCAAGTAAATCTTTTCCACGAGTTAAACGAGATAGCGACTTATCGTTATCAACATCTATAATTCCTACTGCTCCTGATGTAGCATCACTAAATAATTTTGCTACCTTTTTTAATGCACCACCAATCACTGCAACCGCTGTACTTGCAGCCTCTATCGACTCTAACGCATCAGAAGCTTCTGACGATACTCCAGATATTGGCTCCAGTAAGTCAACGACAGTGTTAACCGCTTTATCAACTGTTTCTACTGTTTCTTCTACTGTTGATATTACTTCTCCTACTGCAGCTTGCGCTTCTACTATTGTTTGTGTAACTGGTGCAATTGCAGATTGAACTGCACCGGTAGCTTGAGTTACAGCGCCATCAACTGCTCCTTGAACTGCTGATGTGACTTCTGATTCAGCTTTATTAACGATATCTTCTAATGCTATAGCATTACTAACTTTTCCTGATATTTTTATTAACGATTCGTCAACTACGTCTGATACTTTTGAGATTGCATCGTTAACATTTTGTGGTATTCCCGGCAAGTTCGTTACTTCTGACAATGTATTGAAAATTGGAATGGCTGCACTGCTAACTTGAAAGTCTTTATTTGCAACAAATACTTGGTTTGGAATTGGAGTTCCTAAAGCACCTGATTCAGCAGCTTGAAACGCTTCATGCGGCCTAGCATTAACAACCTGAGTTCTATCTTCAAATTTTGGCATTGAGCCAAGTATTAACGGCAGTTGAGAATCTTTTCCATCCATAAAAACTCCAAATACTCGTGCACCTACTTGAACTCCAAGATAATTACCTAATTCTTTTGTTCCACCCTGAGTAACTGGTATAACTGTTTGAGCAAAAGGTAAATCTGCATCAGCTACATCATCTTGATGTAATCCGTTAATTCGTACTTTAACTCGACCAATTTGAACTGGATCATCAATGTCTACAACGTCG
>Ga0209535_1000303_pt1 | contig 34172 bp, 20 predicted proteins | sample LinPmetageLP28_FD_184041 | JGI IMG/M metagenome (GOLD analysis project Ga0209535, IMG submission 184041) | Marine viral communities from the Pacific Ocean - LP-28 (SPAdes) (version 2) | ecosystem: Environmental > Aquatic > Marine > Oceanic | place: Pacific Ocean | collected 2009-08-22
CGTTTGCGTAGTTAGTGAAACCATTCTCTTTTACAACCTTGAGTACACTGTTTACCCTGCTTACCAATTCGTCTTTGTGTGAGATCAGGAATATGTTCTTCTTCTGTGTCCTGCTCATTTCTTTCAACACTGCCATTGAACTCTCAACACCACTTATGTCCATGCCTGCGTCTACTAATTCATCAATGAACAGCAAGTTGATCTGTTGATAAAGGCTTTCCCACACATCTCTGAATGCCCAACTCAAACTCAATATCAGTCTGTTTCTCTCACCTCTGCTCAAATTATCAAAATCCAGTTCTCTGCCCAACTCCTCGATAGTCACTGTGAGATCGGATTGGAAAGTGACTGTGTGTGGCAGTTTTACTTTGCCTAGGAAAAACGCTAGTCGTTGATTCAAGTATGTCAAGTTCTGTTCTATGATCCTTGTTCTTATGAAAGAATCTTTTGCTGTAAGCAACTTATAAAGGAACTCTTGGTGCCTATGCAAATCTTCTAATTCGTTTGCTTGGTTGTAATCAACCTTTTGTATTGCAGTTTTCTGCATTTCCTCAATCTGTTCTGCGTAGACATCTTCTTTTTGCTCTGTCTGTTTCAGCTGACGTTTGAGGTCTTGCAATGATCCTTTGTGATTGTATGCCTCGTCCATGGAGTCGTAGTAGGTATTTGGCGTGTTACCCAAATCGCCTATCGCATCTATGTCCTGTTGTATTTTTGCAAGATCACTTTCAAGTTTTGAACTGTATTCTTTGGATTCGGTCAGCGTTGCTTTAAGTTTGTCCACAAGATGAGTGTGTTTGTCGTCTAACAATTCTTGTTCACAAGTAGGACATTTTTGTTGTGCGGCATACTCTAGATCGCTTTCGGTTTTATCTACTGTGCTTTTTGCTTTTGTAAACGAATCCTCGTGGTATGCTTTTTCTTTCTGTAAACCCAACAATTTAAGATAGTTTTCGTTGTGTTTCTGTAATTTCTTGTGTTTTTCAATTTCAATCTCACTGTCCACTTTCTCCAGCTCCGCTATTGCTTCTTGGAAACTTTTTATGTCGTCTTGTTTTTGACTTGCCCAAGCATTGGATCTTATTTTCAAACTCTCAATGGATTCTTCTATCTTTTCATTTGATACAACAATGGCATCTATTTTCAATTTTTCTTCAGTTAGTAATTGTTTTGTAGCTTTTTGTTTGTCTTTCAATAGATCTGCCTTTTGCGAAAGCAACGTTATTCCAAGCAACTGTTCAATTATTTCTCTTTGTTCTGCTTGTTTGGTTGAAAGAAACGGTTGCGTGTATGTGTTGAGTGCAATGATATTTTTGAACATGGCATGAGTCATGCCCATCAGTCGATTTATTTCAATCTGTGTTTCTTTGTTTTCTCCCTGTGCTTCGTTGGATTCTTTTTTCTGTTCAATATCATTTGCATAAAATTTGAATATTTGGGGTTTTCTTCCACGCTCTATTGTGTACTCAACATTGTTCTTTACAAACTTGACACTGACCAACATGCCTTTCTCGTTGGTTTTGTTCACAAGGTTGTCTCGTCTGATGTTTGTTAGTGCTTCGCCAAAGAACACATATGAAAGTGCATTAATAATAGTTGTCTTACCAGTACCGTTTCTAGCACCTGCATCGTCACCACCCAGATCCATGTTCTCACCAATTACAAGCACAAGGCTTTTATTGGCAAAATTAATTGCTTGGGCTTGATTGCCCACACTCATGAAATTTTTAACTGTTAGTTCTTTTATTGTTAGCATTCTCTTGTTGTTTTTTCCATTGTTTGTAACCTTTTAGCCATTCTTCTTGTGTAATTGGTTTTTTAAATATTTCAAAAATTCTGTGTTCTTTTTCAGGTTCCTTTTTTAAAGCCTCCCAAAACTTTTTTTTACTAACTCGTGACATCTAAATCATTGTAGATCGCTGTCAATATGTTTTTGTCATATGTTTCAGAATCTACCCCTTGTAGTTGTTTAATCACAATTTGATCCACAGAATCAAACTTTTGTATTTCCACAGTTGGTTGCTGTGCTTGATCAATTTGTTCTGGGATAAGTTGTAGCTCTCTCAATTTGTATTTGTCTATAAATGTTTCTCGAATAAAGTTTGCCTCTTCATAGCTTATCTTAATATCTAATGTAACCCTCACATACATTTTTGGTAGTAAATGCGTTTCTGGGTCCTTTAATAATTCACTTATCTTGATAGTCCTATATCTTGGCATATCTGGCCAATTGATATATTTTGGTTCTCCACCATACTCTAGAACCATCATGCCTCTTTCATCGTCCCATGCATCTGCGTAGTTGTGTGGAAATGCGTTACCCATGTATGTTACATTTTTCATATATTGTCTTTTATGAAAGTGTCCTGACCAAACTTTCCCACAGCCTGCAAAATGATCAGTTTGTATCCCTCCAACATCTGGCATTTCTACCATGGCATTCATTTTAAAATATGGAAGTTCAAAATGTCCAAATACATATTTCTGTTTCATTTTTTGTATTTTTTTCCATTCATCGCCAACCACCCACGGGATAATTGCAACATCGTCCTCGACAAGCCATTCATTTACAAGATGAATATTAGGAATATTTCTAATGTATTCCATAGAATTAATTTCTCTTTTTTCTCTGTAATACAAATCATGATTGCCCATGATCACATAAACTTTCTCAAATGCCGCACCAAGTCTTTCCATGTTGGAAACTGTGTAGTTCATTGTGGAAACGTTTGTTGCTGATCTATGATGGTGCCAGTCGCCCAGGAATATGCAAGTGTCACAACCTTCTGCCTTAGCCTGTTCAATGAACCAATAGACAAATGCTTCGCAGTCATCGTTGTGTACACGACTATTACCCTTCATTCCGAAGTGTATGTCGGTGAAACATGCTACCTTTTTAAAAAATGCCATGTGTTACCATTTCTTTTTTATTATTGGTTTGTGATTAGTCATATCTATTTTATTCTTAAATTTTATGCCTTCAAAATCTTCAGTGTCCAGTTTGCCTTTTTTCTTTAGCACCTTGTTTAATTTTTTCAATGTAGTCTTGTTTACTTCATGAACATCTCCATGCACAGTTTTCATTTTCTTTTTGTAAGAAGGAGCATTGGTGTCGTTCTCATTCTGTCTCGTGAAGCTTGGCATCATGTTGTTGTATTCTAACAGGTCATCTCTGATTGCTTGATTTTTCTTTTCAATGTTTAATATTCTTGTGAAACTGTTTGTGATTGCCGCGGTATAATATGCAAATGGGTTGTCTGATTTGGATTCATCAAACTGCAATCCAATTTGTGATAATTGCATTAATGCTTGTGATTGCATTTCGTCATTGTAAGTATAACCTCTCCAGTTTGCTCTGGTACCGTATCTTTCACACAATTTCATGTACATCATTGCTAGTTGGTTTGTCATCTTGCCATGGTCACATGAAAAGTGTCCGTTATCCATACCGCCCACCCAGTGTGATTTACCTACACATTGTAGTTTGCCTTCTGCGTCAATTCTGTAGTGTTGGAAAGGTGGAAAGTTTACTTTTGCATGATGATCTGATGTCTGTTTGGGATTTTTCTTCCTCTCGCTGTCTAGTGGCACATGATCAAACATCATTACCCTAAACACAAGATCTGTTTTTTCTATTTTCCTAGGCGAAACTGTGTAGTCCACTAACTTAATTTTTTTTAATCCTGAATCTTTTGCCGCCTCCCATGCCTCTTGTGTCAGTCTCTTGGCTTTGGCTTTCCTTGCCATTGCTATTGCGTTAGCATTAATTTTTTTGAGACTAGCGACTATGAGGTCAAACTGTGAATCTTCCTTGCTCACATACGAACAGTATGTGTTTTTACTGGCATGTATCTGTAATAACAGATCTCGGTTGTTCAGGTATTTTACTCTCTTCATAATTCTCCAATGTTGTTAATGTAAAATGACCACAAACAGGTCTGTTGAATGTGCCGTGCGGGTAATTAAGTGCGCCTATAATTGTGCCTATAAATATAGTTTAAGTATACAAAAATTTATTAAGGAAAGCAACCATTATAATGGCATACGAGAAAATTGGTAAGATAGCAAAGAGTGTAGGATCAGGCTTATTCAACAGAACACTGGGTAGGCTTTTTGGATCTGGCATTTCTAATGGTAGCAGTCATATCAGACGAGCCACTGCTCGTTGGAGTGGTAGAGCTGATAAAAAAGACTGGCGTGTCAAACTCACGGTGCCAACAGCTAGTGCAGAACTGACCAAATTTTTTGATTTTGACAACAATCCGATCATGCAACCATTGGCAGGTGTTGGCGGTATATTTTGGCCATTGACACCTTCAATGGTGATACAGCATTCTGCAAACTACAATGCAATGGACATGACACACAGCAATTATCCACACCAGGCCTATCAGAATTCACATGTGGACTCTTTAAACATTATTGGTGAATTTCCAGTACAGAATCAGGACGATGCCAAGCATTGGGTGGCCACTGTAAACTTTTTAAGGACTGCTACAAAAATGTTCTTTGGCAAAGACGATGATACAGGATTGAAAGGAAATCCACCACCAATTTTGCATTTGTCAGGATATGGTGATCACATGTACCAAAAGGTACCTGTCGTGTTGAACTCATTCAACGTTGAACTTAGATCCGGCATAGATTACATTTCAACAAAACAAGATTCACAACCGTTTCAAAGCCAAAGACCTAATCCACATTTTGATGTCAACTCGTCAGACTCTCAAACTTGGGCACCAACACTGTCAAACATATCAGTACTAGTGACACCAATTTACTCTAGAGAAGACGTGAAAAACTTCTCTATGAAAAAATTCGTACGTGGTGAGTTGAACGGCAAAGGCGACAACGAGATAGGATTTATTTAATGGCTGAATACTCAAACACATCACCATATGCAGAAACAGGTGAATTGGCAAACTATTTGGATGTACTGAATCCAAGAACCCTGACAGCCGAACAGGATGACCAAAGTTACACAATAGAGAGAACTTATGCATACAGACCAGACCTACTGGCTTATGACCTTTACGGCTCACCAAGACTGTGGTGGGTGTTTGTGCAACGTAATCCAGACCAACTGGAAGATCCAATATACGATTTCAAACCCGGCGTGACCATACAGTTGCCCAAGAAAGAAAATCTTCTCAAAGACCTGGGGATTTAATCCATGGTTAATTTAGTAGCAAAACACACTGCAGGTTACAATATTCACGTAGACGACAACAGGAAAACTTTCAAAGACAAAACATATGTGGCAGATGTTTCTGAACCAAATCAGCTCCATAAGTTTGCGTCATACAATGCATTGTTCACTCTTTCCGCATTGAGCAAATCGGATCTTGAAAACACAAAATTTATGGACGGAGCACCACATGACATAATTTTGAGGAGCTCTGGTATAGCAGACGGCAATCTTGCCAGCCATCTAGAAGGATCTGCTAGTGCCCAAGAAAAAATGAGAGATCCAAATTATAGAAAGACGTTAAGTGAGAACGAAAGAATGTCGGCCACATTGGCCAAGTCTGCTAGGACCTTCAAGCGTGACAGAGATATGTATTTCCAGAGTGTGGAAATAAAAGCCCTACCAGGCCCGAACGAAAAAAGAAGACTGACTTCGGTGGTACAGATGACCATGAACATCATAGAGCCAGCGGGCATAACACTATTTGAGAAACTACGTGCGGCGGCCTTCAACAACGGATCTTTTGATCACATAGATCATCCTTTTCTTCTTACAGTTGAGTTTACAGGTTTTGATACAAATGGAAGGATAATGACAAGTAATGAAACAAAAAACATGAAGAGGCTTATACCTGTGAAACTTATCGACGTGCAGATGACAGTGAACCAAGGTGGAACCGAGTACTCGGTCAAGGCAATTCCTTACAATGAGTTTGGTTTCATGAACAGGTTTAATTATGTAAGGACGTCAGGGACACTAAAACCGAGGAACAGGAAACTAAACACAGTGTTTACAGCCCTTGAAAATTTGTTGAACGAACAGAATGAATCAGAAAAGACAACAGCAGGCGTGTCTATACCGGACATATACAAAATATCTATAGACAGCTCTTTCGATGCTGACAAGGTGGAAGTGGACAGCAAGAGCATAGAACAGGCAGGGATGACCAAGCAGACTGATGTTACAGGTGCAGATGCAGGATTTTATGGTCCTGACGACGATATACCAACAATAGATGTCATGAAGGTCAATACTGGAAATGCTATATCTAAGATACTCGAGGACATAATGAAATCTCATCCACTGTTGACCGACGTGAATTTTGATAAATGGAAGTCCAAAGTGGCCTCTACACTTTTGGGAGTACAGCAGGTGTCAGGCTCTCAGGGCGTGTACAACAAAGCAACTGACAAAGAAAATCCAGACATGTACTTTCCGTACTTCAAAGTTAAATCAGCGGTAACACCGCTTGATAGATACGATAATAAGAGACAGAAACATCAAAAACTTATACATTTTATTGTTGAACCCTACGAAGTACATGCATACTCATTGGCCATACCGGGCGTCAGCACAGGCGACAATTTTAAAAAGTTTGTGTACAAAACATACAACTACATGTTCACAGGAGAAAACGTGGATGTGCTTGATTGCGCCATAGACTACAAGTACTCCTACTTCCAGAGCAGACTGAAAGATGTGGACGCATCTAACGACAGACAAAATTTTGTAGAAAAAAAATCTATCGAAAAACAACCTGGTATTGCGAACGAGCCTGATTTTGTTCACGACGGAGCATTCAAGCATTCATTTGAGCCAGGCATAGCGGCCAATGAAAAAACAGGCCCAACCGGAGAAACATTCACTAGGGTTGACCAATTCATAGACGAGCTTACGCACCCACTAGCGGACATGGTAAACATAAGGTTAGAGATACTGGGAGACCCAGCATGGATCGGGCAGTCACAATTCATACCGCCGGTACCAAAAAAAGTTGGAGATGGTATAACACAAGACACAGACATCGTTTACTGGAGAGGTGGCAAAAGGGAGGCAATATGGAATTCAAAACTTAAATGCTACAACACAGATCTAGCAGAACCAATAATAATGCTTAGATTCAAGATGCCAACGGACGTGGACACAAAAAAAGGTGTGTACGAGATGGGAGTCACTGAACAGGCCATGTTCTCTGGATTGTACAGGGTCATATCTATGGAACATAATTTTGTTGATGGCAAATATACAAATATATTAGAACTTACAAGATTCAACAACCAGGGAGTTTACATTTCCGATCCAATTGAAGATTACCAAACAACAGATTTTAAGAGTAAAGTAACTGTTCCTTCTACTAAAGAAGAGATAAAAAATTTCAAAGATAATTTTATAGCAGGGGCTACAGAACGTGTAACTAATATAGGAAAGAATGTAGTAAAAGATCTTACCGCTGAGGCAAAGAAAATTTTTAGAGGATAACAATGAGTCTACACAATTATTTAAAAGGTGATGCGTCAACGCCAAAAGCACCGGGCAAAGACAAGAGCTGGGCCTTAACCAATCCAGGCCCCTACATAGGTACTGTAAAAGGAAACACAGATCCTAGCAGGATGGGTAGGTTGAGTGTGTTGATACCGTCATTAGCACAGACCGGCAACGGTACATCAGACCAATTGATCACATGCGAATATCTGTCACCATTTTACGGTGCCAAGGGAGTACGGCACAACATTCCAGGATCGGTAGAATACGAACACTCACAACACTCTTATGGTTTTTGGGCAGTACCACCTGATTTAGAAACAAAAGTATTGGTAATATTTGCAGAAGGCAAAATGAACCAGGCCTTTTGGATAGGTTGTGTACAGGATCCTTACACCAATCACATGATACCGGGAGTGGCATCAAGCACAAGAACACACGACAGTCTTGATGGAACATTTGAAGGAGCAGACGCAGGGTTCCAGCAAGACAAACAATCAACATATGGATCGTTGAATGTTCCTGCAGGAGAATTGAACAGGGTATCAGTGGGTGCTTTACAGAATAACAATTATAATTCTACACCAAAACCCATACACCCATTTGCTGACATACTAGTAAAACAGGGATTGGGGGCAGACGACATACGTGGTAATACATCAAGTTCTGCACGTAGAGAATCACCTAGCCAGGTATTTGGTATAAGCACACCGGGTCGTAAAAATACAGGCACAACGAAACAACAAGTAGGACCCAAGGATTCAGAACTCACAGATTACGTTGTAAGAACACCAGGACATACCTTCACAATGGACGATGGAGCAATAGATGGATCAAACCAACTGACAAGATTGAGAACAGCATCTGGACACCAGTTGCTTATGCATGACACCGAAGGAGTCGTTTACCTAGCCAATGGTTCAGGTAATGCATGGATAGAAATGAATAGCGATGGCAAGATAGATATCTATTCAGGAGTGGGCGGAATAAACATGCGTACACAAGGTGACTTTAACTTACACAGTGACGCCAACATCAACATGCACGCCGCAGGATCTGTAAGGATAGGTGCTGAGACAGACATGATAAATTCAGCATCGGCAATCTTTAACCTAGGAGACAAAGGAATATTCAACAGCTCACAGTCAGGATCCATAAGAGATTTCGCCAGGGATGGATTGACGTCATTTACACCAGGGACACAACTGCATGGAGCAGGTGGATCAATCCATCTTGCAGGTGCACAGGTACACATGAACTCAACAGGTGCAAGTTCAACTTGGGGACCAGGATGGCTGACAACGGACAAGGTGGGAATGACACCACGTGAAGAGGGAGATGTTGAATTAACTAAGAAAGGAATCGAACCATTACAATCTTTTACAAAGAAAACAAATACAACAGTACACAGGTTTGTAACACACGAACCAATGCCGAGATTTAAAGGATTTACATCAGATGGACATCTGCCTAGCTTTGATCCTACAGATGACCAAATGGACACAAAGCAGTGGTACAGACTTTCCAGTACACCAGGCACAGTGGAATACATGGAACAGCAAAACAGATTGTCTAAGGTAGAAAGTATCAGGTTAGGACAGTTCCAAGCTGACGCAGAAAAATATTTAAAAAGCAAAATGGGCAACTCCACCAACGCTATCAAGGCAAAGCAGATAGTATCAAACTTTGGTGACAAGTATGACAAAACTTTCAATATAATAAATCAGGCCAAGGGAAATTTTAAAGATATAGATAGTATATCCAACAAGTTAAAGAACTTCAACCTAAGCGACTCAGTTACAGATGTTAAGAACAACCTAACGACACAGCTGACCAACCAGGTGATAGAAAGCATATCAGGGAACAATGCAGTTCAGTTGTTCAAGGACAACGTGTTTGTCAACAATGCTGGCAAGTTGTTCTCACTGGGTGATAGTAAAACAGGAAACGTTTTAGATGAATTCGGCACAAGCGGAAATGTATATGGCACATCTCTAAACAACGTGCTGAAAAATGTACAAGGTATCACAGGAAATTTAAACATAGGAAGCCTAGGATCAGTGGCGAACGACGTAAGCACGATCACAAACGTGTACAAGAATGTGATGGCAGGCAACATTACAAATGTAACACAGATATCAAGTATCGCAAACAAAGCCGTTGGGTTTTTCAAATCGCAAAAAGGTGGACCTGCAAACATGTACACGTCTCCATCAGGATTCTCCACAGTAATGAAATCAGTTGGTGCATTTAAAACCAAGGCCGTCACTGCAATAAGCAGTTTCTTCTCAGGATTTAAATTCAGTGACATCAGACTCAAGGAAGACGTGCAATTAGTTGGCAAGTCACCCTCGGGCATCAACATATATTCGTTTAAATACAAACACACTGATGGAACATACGAGGGCGTGATGGCACAGGAAGTTCCATGGGCAAGAAAGATGACAGACACAGGATACTACATGGTAGACTACAACAAAGTGGATGTTGAATTTAGGAGATTGAACTAATGGCATATGGAGATAATTCATCAGGATCTGATCCAAACAACTCGATAACTTTCAAAGGTTTCAGTTCGAGAGCCAATCAAACAAGTTTCAAACTGTATGACTTTGAGGTTGCCAAACAAGATCTAATTAACAGATTGAGCATACGTAAGGGCGAGCGAGTAGAAAATCCAGAATTTGGCACTATCATATATGATGCCATATTTGAACCGTTTACAGAGGCACTTAAAGATGCCATAGTTGAGGATGTCACAGCTAACCTAAATGCTGATCCACGTATAAGCACAGAAGAAATAATAGTTTCTGAAGCAGATAAGGGTATAGCCATACAGGCTACAATAACGTATGTACCTCTCAATATCACAGAGAAATTGAGATTTAACTTCGATGAAAATTCGTTGTTACGCCTATCTTAAAGTACGCACTTAATTTAATATATAAATATCCATACAAACAGTATGGCCACAACAGATAGACAGAACCGATTATTAGTTGCCGAAGATTGGAGAAAGATCTACCAATCATTCCAGCAGGCAGATTTCAAATCCTACGACTTCGAGACATTGAGAAGAACAATGGTAGCATATCTCAAAGAGAACTACCCAGATGATTTCAACGATTTTGTTGAGAGTTCTGAATATGTTGCACTGATAGATTTGATTGCTTACATATCTCAAGCACTTTCATTTAGAGTAGATTTAAATGCTAGGGAAAATTTCTTAGAAACAGCGGAGAGAAGGAATTCAGTCCTTAGATTAGCAAGGCTTATAAATTACAATGCAAAAAGAAATTTACCAGCGACAGGACTTTTAAAAGTTAACACTATATCAACTACACAAGATGTACTTGATTCTTCAGGAACTAATTTATCTAACAGCACAATTATTTGGAACGACAGTGCAAACTCAAATTACAGAGAACAGTTTACAGCAATATTAAATGCCGCTAACCAGACAGGACAGTTGTTTGGCAATCCTAGAGAGTCGGCAAAAATAGGTGGCATAGATACAGAGGTTTACACATTAAGTTCTACACAATTGGATGTACCGGTTTTTGGATTTACAAAAGCTATTGGTGGAACCAATAGAAAATTTGAAATTGTACCAAGCACAATAAACAAGTCAGAAACCATATTTGAATCTGCTCCCGTGCCAGGTACAGGGCTGACATACACATATAGATCAGATGGCTCTGGAGATTCTTCAAACACCACAGGTTTTTTCTTTCTTTTCAAACAAGGAACTTTAGAAAGTCAAACTTTTTCAGTAGACACAGCCATAACAAATTATGTCAAAAGTTTTTCTACTTCCAACATAAATGACACTGACGTCTGGTTGTACAAACTAGATCAATTTGGGCAAGTGTCTGAAGAATGGACTAAGATACCATCATTCACAGGAAACAATGCGATTTACAATTCACTAGCAAAATCAGAAAGAAATTCTTTCAATGTTGTTACAAAAGTTAATGATGCTATTGACCTTGTGTTTGGTGACGGGAATTTTTCTAACCTACCTTTAGGAGATTTTAGAACATATTACAGAACTAGTGACAACAGCAAATATGCAATACAACCAGCAGATATGCAAAGTGTAGTATTGAATCTTCCGTACACGGATAATAACGGAGCACTACAAACACTGACTATGACCATGGGCTTAAGGTCATCAGTGTACAACAGTTCTGCAACAGAATCAAATGCTTCTATCAAAGAAAAAGCAGGACAAGTATATTATTCACAAAACAGAATGATTACTGCTGAAGATTATCAAGTGGTACCGCTTTCAGCATCACAGGAAATTGTAAAAGTTAGATCAGTAAACAGATCAGCATCTGGAATATCAAGAGCAAAAGAAATTCTTGATCCAACAGGTGCATATTCAAATGTCAATGTATTTGCCGAAGACGGAATTCTTTACAGAGAAGAAAGCACACAGCAGTTTACATTTACTTTCAACGATAGAGGTAACATACAGTCAACTATTGATACAGCGGTTGAGTCAAAATTAAAAGAAGCATATGCACGTCAATTTTATTATTTGAAATATACTGCAAAAGATTTAAGTAACCTGTCTGCAACATGGAATTCAACAACAACTTCAACTAATACAAACACTGGATACTTTACTTCAGGCGGCGCATTGGTTGTTGGAGAGTACGCAACATCAAACTTTAAATTTGCAAAACCAGGTGCACTTGTAAAATTTACATCACCAGATACTAGAGAATTTTTTAACAACTCATTAGTGACAGCAGGTACCGACAATGCAGAAAATAGATCATGGGCCAAAATAGGTGCAGTGGTGCTTGACGGAGCCAATGCCGGTGTAGGAAACCTAGAGGATGGAACAGGTCCGGTTACACTTAACAATGTTATACCAAATGGAGCAATAGTTAATTCATTAATACCAGCATTTACAACATCATTTTCAGCAACTCTTGAAGCAGATTTAATCAACAGGATTGTGGAATATGAGGAGTTTGGACTTAGGTATGATCAAGATTCTGAGGAATGGAAGGTTATTACATCAACAAATTTAAGTTCCAGCTCAGTATTCAGCACAGCAAGGCAAGGTGATACATCAGGCACTAATCTAGATGCCAGTTGGTGGTTCAAATTTGCTAATGATGGAAACACTTACACAGTGACATATAGAAAATTAGATTATATATTTGAATCAGAAGCACAAAACAAGTTTCACTATGACATTGAAGAAAACATTTTTGACTACAAAACAGGAAAAAGTGTTAAGGACACTGTAAAAATTTTAAAAACAAACTCTATTGTGTCAACAGGTAACTCAATTGGATATACAATACCGTGGCAAGTTGTAGACACAGTGACTGAAGCAGACGGATTTCAGGACAATAGAAAAGTAAAAGTTGGTTTTTTTGATGATGACGATGATGGTGTAGTAGACAATCCAGAACTATTTGACATTATAGTTGAGCCAGACACGAGTGCAACAACTAAATTTGTGTTCTTTGAGAAGTACATATCTTATGACACAATAGAAAGATTTAAACCTTACGCGGCAACAAATTTTTTAGTTTCCAAAAACGAAGCAGACATAACACTTTCTGCTATCACGTACACAGACGGGCAGTTGTTTTATTTTTATGATGAAGAAGAAGACGTAATTAAAAAATACAGTTCAACCACAAACACGCTAACAACAACTACAGATTACATAGCTAGAAGAGGTAGAAGTTCTATGAATTTCCAATACACTCATCACGCTGGACAAGAAACTAGAATTGATCCTAGTGTGTCAAATATTGTTGATATCTACATGTTAGAAAGAACATATGACAACTTATTTAGAATATGGTTGCAGGACGGTGGCACAAAACCTACAGAATCAACATCAGATCAGTTAAGAATTAATTACTCTGGAAAACTTAATCCCTTGAAATCATTATCAGATCAAATTATATTCCACCCAGTAAAATACAAAATACTATTTGGGTCAAATGCAGACGAAGAACTACAAGCAACATTTAAAGTTGTAAAAAACAAAAATACTAATGTTACAGATGCAGTAATTAAGACAAGAGTAATACAAGCTATAAATGAGTTCTTTGCACTGGACAACTGGGATTTTGGAGATGCATTTTATTTTACAGAATTAGCCGCTTACATACACAATCAACTTGCTCCAGATTTGCTTACAGCAGTTATTGTACCTAATCAATCAGGACAGACATTTGGGTCTCTGTTCCAGATCAATTCCGCGGCAGACGAAATTTTTATCAGTGGGGCCACCGTTGATGATGTTTCGATTATTACAGCACTAGGAGCCAATCAATTGGCGGCTTCAGGTACAGTGGTAACGTCAACATCAACTGCCACAACCAACACCACAACAGGATCAGCAGTGTCAGGCTCTACTACAACAGGTACCGGTTCAAGTTCAAGTTCCGGCAGTAGTGGATCAGGATACTAATGGCAGATAACACAACAAACTCACTAACAAATAACGAAGTTGTCAAACAGGGCAACAACGAGTACAGACGAACTGTACAGCACCTCCCTGCGTTTTACAGAACAGATTCTAACCAAAGATTTCTATCAAGCACACTTGATCCTTTGGTGCAGAAAGGTGCACTGGAGAGATTAGATGGATTTATAGGAAGACAAGATTCCTATACCAGAGATGTTAAAGATAGATATCTAACTGCAACAAACAGAGACAGGATGGCGTATCAGTTGGAACCTGCTGTCACATATACCGACAAAGACACAACTTCGGTAAATCCAGAAGACCAGGTCAAATTTACGGGCACATATGATGATTACATAAATCAAATAAAATATTTTGGCGGAAAGATTGATAATCATGATCGACTAAACAAAGAAACTGTATACAGTTGGAACCCGGCCATAGATTACGACAAGCTAATAAATTACAGAGAATACTACTGGATACCGGAAGGTGTAAATGCAATAGAAATTGATTCGGTGGGTCCATCGGCAGTGGCAGAGTACAAAGTTGAAGTATCAAAGGACGACGGTAGTTCGGCAAAGGCCTACGTTTTCCCACACAGAGAAAATGAAACGAATCCTATTATAAAACTGTACAGGGGAAATACATACAAATTTAACGTAGACGCTCAAGGTCATCCTTTCTATATCATGACTGAACCATACAAAAGCATGGTGGCGGAAGATGGATCGTCATCTACATTGTGGACGACTGGAGTTACAAACAATGGTGCTGATCAAGGCACAGTAACCTTCACAGTTCCAACTACAGGCACTATACCAAACACTTTATATTATCAATGCGGAAACCATGATGCCATGTACGGTATCTTACAAATCAGAGATGTTACAACTCTAGCAAACATAAATCCAGAAGATGAAATAATAGGGGTAAAAAATTACAGCCTTAGAACAGTAGATTTGTCTAATGGCATGAAAATAAAATTTACTACAGACAAACTTACTTCAGGTTCATCTTACAAAACAAAAGAATATTATGTTGAAGGAGTTGGAGACTCAATCACATTGACAGATGTTGAAGATTTGATAGCACCAGGCAGTTACTCAAAAGAAAGCACAATCGCTTATGACTCTGTTGCTTATGATACTAGACCTTACGCAAAATCATTCTTTACTCCTGTAGCCCAGGATTATATTACAATTAAAAGAGATTCCAGAGACCAAAATGCATGGTCAAGGTATAATAGATGGTTTCATAGATCAATTATTGAAGAGACTGGAAGAATAAACGGATACACTCCATCGCTAGACGAAGGTGATAGAGCAAAGAGACCAATTATAGAATTTGATTCAGGACTTGCACTTTACAATCACGGTACAGTTGCAAAAAAATCAGTTACACTGTTTGACACTGTCACGAAAGATGCCTTTAGCACCATAAGTCAACAAACTGGTTACATAGTTGACGGACTGGCACTTGCAGACGGAATGAGAATTATATTTGCGGGCGATACAGACCCAATTGTAAAGAATAGGATATACAAAATTAATTTTGCAACAGCAGGCGATAGCACACAGGTTATATCGCTTACTCCAGAAGACGACAGTGTACCAGCCGACAAGGACAGCATTTTCATAGAATTTGGAACTGTCAACACAGGTAAAACTTTCTATTATGATAGTGCTACTACAAGTTGGGTAGAAGCACAACAGAAAACAAAGGTTAATCAACAACCATTATTTGGTATGTGGGACAACACACATACAAGTTTTGATGATGCGACTGTATATCCTGGTTCAACGTTTGCAGGAGCAAAAGTTTTCGAATTTGCAACTTCAGATACAGCAATTAAAGACACTGTGTTAGGCATAAAAGTAAAATACAATACAATCAACAATATTGGTGATATTGTTTTTGATTCAGATCATACTTCTGGAACATTTACATACAAAGTTGGCGCAAAAACAATTACTAAAAATTTAGCAGAAGGACATTTACATTACACAACTAGCAGAGAAAGACACAACTCTAGAAGTGCTTGGGTAAAAAGAACAATTGACAGCAAACAGAGAGTAATAAGAACTGTAATTGTAGATAAAACAGAAAAGAAACTTTTTCCAATAGACGTCTATAAAAATTCAGCCTCATTAACAGACTTAGAAGTTTCGGTGTCTGTCAACGGTAAAAGAAAGACACTTACAACAGATTATCTACTGGTAAATGGTGCAACTAACAAATATGTTAAGTTTGTAAAAGATTTAGCAGAAAATGATCAAATTAGAATTGCAAGTTACAGCAGTGCTGACAAAATACAAAACAAAGGCATTTACGAAATGCCTGATAATTTGTCCCATAATGGTCTTAACCAACAACTAGGAACATTTACGTACGGACAGATACTAGGACATGTCCGAGATATTTTAGATAGAAATCAGGATGTTACAGGAACAATACCTGGAGTTTGTAACCTAAGGGACAAGGCAAATGCAAGATTAAAAGGCGGAAGCATACAGCAACACGAAAGTTCATTACTACCAGCAGTATTTGGCTTAATAGACCAGGAAGCCAATGTAATGACCTCAATCGACTATGTAAATTTAGAATACGAAAAATGGTACAACGCATTCCTAACACATGCGATGGGAACAGCATATGAAGGCATAGCCGCAGATAGAGTTGACGAGATAATCACTGCTATCACACTTGGTAGAAAAAGTTCTTTTCCTTTCTACTACGAGGACATGGTGGGATGGGGAGAAAATGTTTCAACTAGAACTTATACAGTACAAGGCAGTTTGCAAACAGAGTACGCTTTAGACTCACAACATGATATTACAACAACAAGTAACAGGGCAGTTTATGTTTTCCTAAATGATGTGCAATTAATTTTAGGAAGTGATTACACTTTCAGCACATTAGATGATAGTGTAAACATTACAGCTACACTTGCCGCAGGTGACATCATAAAAATTAAAGATTATGCAGACACAACTGGCAGTTACATGCCACCGTCTCCAACTAAACTTGGAATGTATCCAAAATTTAAACCAGAATCTTTTACTGACACAACTTATATCACAGACACAGTAGTGATTAGAAAGCACGACGGATCAATTATAAAAGCATACGGAGATGAGAGAGACGACCTAATACTAGAACTTGAAAAAAGAATTTACAACAACTGCAAAGTTGCTTACGACTCAACGTTGTTGGATTTAAATGACGTGATGCCAAGTGCATTTACTTCAACAGAATACGCATTACAGGAAGTGAATGACGTTATGGGCTCAGATTTTTATATATGGGCAGGCCGTAATAATGTGCAGTACATAAACAATTTAACATTTTCAGAAGGTTCACCTTTTACATACAATTATGGAAGAAGCACAGACAGATTAAATGGTCATAGCCTTCCAGGATACTGGAGAGGAATTTACAATTACTTTTATGACACAGATGCTCCACACTTGAGACCATGGGAGATGCTAGGACATTCAGAGAAACCAACTAATTGGGAAACACTTTATGGCCCAGCACCTTATACATCAGCGAATGATGTGCTTTGGACTGCTATTGAAACTGAGCCAGGCAGATATGGTAAGCCAGAAATAAAAAGTTACCTACCAGTCGATGCATCAGGAAATTTATTAGATCCATTAGCGGCAGGCCTTGTAGACAATTTTGACATACCGGGAAGACAAGCTTCTTGGAAGTTTGGAGATCGTGCACCAGCGGAAACGGCATGGAGAAGATCAAGTGCATACCCTTTCACAGCAATGAAAACATTGGCACTTACCAAACCGGCCAAATTCTTTTCAGATTTTTTAGATAATTCTCGACTTACAACAAACATAAGTGGAAACAGAATATACAAAGATACAGGCGTCAGACAACAACTGTCTACTAGCAAGTATCATCTAGAAATATCAACTGATAATGATACAGGAATTACAACAAGGTATCAGACAGCAGGGTATCAACCATTCGTTGTCAATTATTTGATTTCACGTAATTTAGATCCAACTGTATTTTATATCAACAAGATGAAAAATTTATCTGTGCAGTTAGCATATAAACTAGGTGGATTTACAGACAAGGACAATTTAAAAGTATTGACAGATTCTGTATCTCCGGGTTCAACATCAGGCAGTAAATTTATACCAGACGAAAACTATAAAATATTATTTAGAACATCAAATCCTGTTGAAAGTTTTCAATATTCAGGTGTGTTGATAGAAAAAAATACAGATACTGGTACTGATGGTTCCACACTGTTGGGAGGATACAAAGTATTAGGATATTCAACAACAAAACCATTTTTTAAATTCAACTATCCTGTTAAGACAACTACACATAGTCCGGTATCGGTAGCTGATTCGGTGGTTGTCAAGAGATACACTGCATTTAGAGAGTTTACTCAAGCAATACCTTATGGACATGTTTTTGATACCATACAAGATGTGGCAGATTTCCTTTTTGGATACGGCCATTGGCTAGAAGAACAAGGATTCAAGTTCAATAAATTTTCAAATGAACTAAAAGAAACACTTAATTGGTCCAACGCAGTGAGAGAATTCTTGTTCTGGACCACACAAGAATGGGCTCCGGGTAGTGCTGTTACAGTTTCTCCGGCCGCAGACGGTTTTGAATTAGACACCGACAATTCGATTGTTGGCAGATTGAGAAATCTTGCAGGAGACTACTCTCTATTAGATGCAGGCGGAAGGAAGATAGACATTAGAGAACTGTCAACAAAACGTATAGGCAAAACATTTGAGTTAGGGGTAAAATCAGATAATGGTTTATACAATGTTGCATTGAACACAGTACAGAAAGAGCACGTGCTATTATTTGATAACAGCACAGCCTTTGCAGATATTATATTTGATCCATATACAGGCTTCAGACAACAGCGATTGAAATTAGTTGGATGGAAAACATCAGGATGGAACGGAGATTATTACGCACCAGGATTTGTTTTTGATGCCGCCGAAGTAACTTACTGGTTACCAAGCACTGATTACAATATTGGCGATTCCGTTGAATATCAAGGAAGATTCTATGTTGCAAAATTAAATCACAATTCAGAAACCACTTTTGAAAATAAAAACTGGATATTAAAAGATAAGAAACCAGCACCACAACTTATTCCAAATTTTGAATACAAAATTTCACAATTTAATGATTTTTATAATTTAGAAACAAATAATTTTGATGAGTCACAACAGCAATTAGCCCAAAGGTTAATTGGATACCAATCAAGGGATTATTTAGAAAATCTTTTTGTAAACGATGTTTCTCAATACAAATTTTACCAAGGATATATTCGAGAAAAAGGAACACAAAATGCAATAGATCAAATTTTAAAAGCACAATACGAAGGAGAAGATATCGATCTTGAGTTATATCCAGAATGGATGATCAGGACAGGGAGATTTGGAAACACAGATGCTACCGAAAGCATACAAGTTTTGCTTAAAGATAATGAGGTATCTGGTAATCCACAAAGTATTGAACTGTTTGATACAACAAACGAAACCAGAGAGTTTTATAGATCATTGTATGTTGGTGCATCTGCACTTTATAAAAAACCTGTAGAGTACTCAGCTAAAAATACTTTTGGCAGACTAGATTATACAAAAGCAGGGATGGACAGAGACTATGCACAGGTGTACAAGACAGCAGGGTATCCGAGAACAACTCAAGTACAGCACACAGCTTTTAATATTACAGATTTACTAAATCTTGATGTAAACAGTATATCGGCAAATGATCTAATATGGGTGGCAAACAAAAGCAACAAAGATTGGGACGTTGTTAGAATGACTAATGCCAAAATAAAAATAGCTGAACTTAGAACAATGAATGGTACTACACAGTTAGAAATAACTTTTACAGGGTCACATGGATTACTAGCACAAACACCAACTTCACTTGCTGATTATTTTGCAATCGCAAACAGCGAAGAGCCAACACTGAACGGAGTATACCAGGTGTCAAGCGTTTCAGATCACAAGACTGTCATAGTAGATTATACAGGAAACACAGCATTTATTCCAAATTTGGAAGACGGCTCAACTGCAGATACTTACGGAAACATTTACAAATTTATATCAGTAAGATTAAATTCTATGGACAACGTCAATGATTTGATCAACTATGCTGATTACAACGATAAAGCGGATTCAATATCAAAACCTGGAGACAAGGTTTATGCAGATACCGACAGTTCGGGACTATGGCAGGTATATGAGAAACAAGATCCTTACGTAGCAAAAATTCAAAAATCAACAGATATTGTAACATCAGATCAAAATTTTGGACATAGGATAGTTGCACGTAACGACGGTAGAACTATTGTTGTGTCTGCACCAGGCAAAGGACAAGGTGAAGTTCACTTCTTATTCCGTTCAAGCACGGAAGCAGGTGCAGTCTTAAATGCTCAGTCAGTACAGACTATGACAGAAAATGATGATGCAACAAGTAGATTAGGTGAATCACTATCAATGAGTACAGACGAGAACTTTGTAGTTGCTGGTGCACCATATACCAATGCAATAAGTTCAGATGGTAGCACAAGATTCAGCGACAACGGGCTTATAAAAATTTACGTTTGGGAGCCAACAACATTTAGTTACAATGTACTCAACACAATCACACCTCCTTTAGATGGTTCAACATCTGATTCGTCACAAGCACAGAACTTTGGATGGTCTCATAAGATTTCAGAACCAGGAGCAAGTTCGGCAAGAGCAACACCAGTGAAGTATCTTTTTGTAGGTGCTCCTGGATATGGATCAGATACAGGACAGGTTTACATGTATGAATGGGGAATAGGTGCAGACTTATCAACATATGATACATGGACAAACTGCCTAACTTTAACATCAGCTGATCCAGGACAAGGCAAAAGATTTGGGCATAGATTAGAAGCTAACGATACGGGGGATATACTTGCAGTAAGTTCACTTGCACCCGGCCAAGCAGGAAAAGTTGAAATTTACGTGAGAACTTCACAAGCAAATGACGACAGTACACAACATTCGTTTAGTCTTGCACAGACATTGACAGGTAGTAGTGCTGACGGATCAACACTTAACACAGGGTTTGGTGATGCGTTAACTATGACACACGATGGGGGTGTGCTAATAGTTGGTGCTCCAGGAGTTGACGGAACAGATACTGACACAGGTGCAGTATATTATTACAAATGGAATGCTGACGGATCAACAAACACATACACATTACAGCAAACAATAAATGGCCCAGACTCAAAATCTAACATGAAATTTGGCACAAGTCTTGACATAAGCGACAATGGAGCTAGATTAGTAATAGGTTCCGAACAGGCATCCACACCTAGAGAAATGAAAGTTGACTCAGGTGCAACAACATTTGATTTACAAGACACAACAATAAGTGATTTAAATGTAGGTTCAGGTGCGGCATTCACTGCAACTATGTACAATACTCACTTTGTAATAGATGACAAATTAGTAACCGACAGCGTTTCGCCTAACGATGATTTTGGAAAAGGCGTTTGTATCATTGACAACTCCGTTATAGTTGGTGCACCACAAGATGAAGGTAACACTGGCTTACTCAATGACGGAACAGCAGGAGTATTTGATTTATCAGCAGATGGAGAATATGCATGGAAAAATATAGCATCTGAAACAGCACTAATGGATACAAACAAACTTGGACAGGTATTTGATTTTAATAACAAAACAAAACAAGTTCGAGATTACTATGACTTGCATGATCCAGTCAAAGGCAGAATATTGGGAGTAGCTGATAGAGAAATAAACATCAAGACTACGTGGGATCCGGCAGTGTACAACATAGGGCCAAATGCAGATGTTAAGATTCCATGGGGAATAGAACACGTAGGCGAAGTATGGTGGAATCTATCAGCAGTGAAATGGACATGGTACGAGCAAGGTGATCAAGAATTTAAAACAAACAACTGGGGCAAACTTTTCCCAGGCTCAAGTATAGACATATATGAGTGGACAGAATCAAGACTGTTACCGAGTCAATGGAATACTTTACTTACAACAGCAGAAGGTAATACTTTAGGTTTATCAGGCACACCTTTACACGCAGATGATTCGCAGTACACAGTAATTCAGAAATACAATTCAAGATTAGACACGCTTGTAGATTACTATTACTATTGGGTAAAAAATAAAGCAACAATGCCAACAAATAGTGTTGTAGAAAGAAAGAATACAACTGCATATGTGGCGAATGTAATTGCTAACCCGGAAAAATCTGGATTGAAGTATTATTCTGTAACAAGTCCTAACAGTTTGATACTGAATAATATAAGGAACTTGTCTCAGGACGATATTGTTTTAAATGTTGACATTAGGACCAATACATTTGATGGAGATTCACACGCGGTATGGAAGTTGGCAAAAGAAGGTGACAAAGATTATAGACCAGGACATCAGATTGAAACACGTTGGTGGGATTCACTAGTTGGACAAAATGCTTCAGGTGATAAGGTTCCCGACATTGAATTGCCTATAAACGAAAGATATGGAAATAACATAAGACCGAGACAGAGTTGGTACGTAGATAGATTTGCGGCACTGAAAGAATTAATAGATTATGCAAACTCCGTCTTGATTAAACGGCAACTGGCAGGACAGATTAATCTTGCTAATCTGGATTCAAAAGATCCAGAACCAACAAGTCAGAGTCTAGAGTGGGATACAAGCGTCGAAACATACGCAGACCTTACGTACATAAACACAGGTGATATTTCCGGATCAGTCAAGTATCTAGTAAAAGCAGATGAGACATCTAACGGATACTGGGCAATATATACCTGGGACGGCACAGAATTCACTAGAACAAAATTACAAACTTACAACACTTCTCCGTATTGGAATTATGTAGATTGGTATGGCACCGATCCTGATGTACATCTAATGAATCACAGTGCAAATACTCCAATAGACAAGCAAGTAACATATGAGTACGAACTAGACCAATTGAATTTGGAAGTAGGAAAACATGTGAAAGTTACAAATGCAGATACAGGTGGCTGGAAATTATTCATGCAGACTGCGTCAGGTTTTGTAAATGTTGGAACGGAGAATGGAACAATTAGGTTGTCTACTAAACTTTATGATTACACACAAGATGCTACAGGATTTGCTGGAGATGACACATTCGATGATAACTTCTTTGACCAAGAACCTGCAATAGAAACAAGGAAAATTTTAACAGCATTACGAGACGATTTATTTGTTGGCGATTTAGCATTAGAATACAACACACTTTTCTTTACAGGATTGAGAAGAGTGCTGTCTGAACAAACATATGTTGACTGGATGTTTAAAACATCCTTTATCAATGCTAAAAACTCTGTCAGAGCATTAGATCAAAGAAAGACTTACACATTAGGTACAGATGATTGGATAGAAAGTTATATCAATGAGGTGAAACCTTTTCACACAAAATTGAGAGAATACAAATTAGGAAATACAGCATTAGATACACAGGACGGATTATTTACAGACTTTGACAGCCCGGCATTCTATGATGTGTCTATCGGAAAAATAAGACCATTTGATGTTGACAGGGACAGTGGCAAACTAACAGAATATCCATGGCAGATGTGGAATGACTATCACAAGAAATATGTTTCTTCAATAACTGTTAGCAAATCAGGTTCTGGGTACACTAAAATTCCAACAGTAACAATACTTGGAGGCACGACAGGATCAACAGGCCCATTCCAAATTCAGGCAACAAGCTCGAGTGGTGCATCGTCAGGCAGTTACGGCTATTACTACCCGTTGTTCACTAGTGAAGATCAGGCAAAGATTTGGGATTCGCAGAATGGTGGATCCGGTGTGGCACACTCTCACACATTCGATGGGTACGCAGGAACGTTCTACATGCCAACAAGTCAAATTTCTAATCATGCACTGGCAGATAAATCCGGAACATACAAAATGTATGTCACACCTAGCACAACAGCGGCAATTGCCACTGCAAAAGTATCTAACGGTAAGGTGACAGCGATCACGGTAACAGGTCTTGGTGCAAATTACACTTCAACACCTAAGGTGGCAATCACAGGCGGTGCAGATGATGGATCGACACCAAGTGATACTGCAATAGCATATGCAAATTTAAAAAATGATCTTGTAAGAGATCTAGACACGACAATAAAATTTGATAGGGTATCAAGCACGTCAAGTGTTGTTGATTGGACAGCATCTACTAGCTATGCATACGGACAACTTATTAGATACAACAATGAATTGTACAGGGCAACCAGTGCCTTTACATCAACAACAGACTTTGATGATGGAGAAAACGATCTTTACAAGTTCCGGGGCGATGAAGTAGGACTGACAGCCGCGGATAGAACAAAAGGTTTCTATGCACCAGTGTCAGGCATGCCAGGAAATGAACTTTCGCAGGTTATGTCAGGAGTTGACTACGGTGGCACAATGGTGACAGGATTACTGTTTGATCAGAACCAAGGATGGGATAGATCTAAATGGTATGATTTTCCTTGGGATTCGTACGGTGTATCAAGAGTGAAAGCGTTTAGCTCCGACGGCCTTACAGCTACATTTACAATCACACCTGCACCGGCTATCACAGAAGTGTACATGGTATATGTAACATCTGATGACAGCACTAGGAAAAAACGAAGCGAAATTTTTAGAGGTGATGGTTCAACAACAGCGTTCACACTAACTTCTATTCCAGATGCAGGAGCATTAGTAGAATTTATACCTTTCGATGACGACGGAGTGTTAACTCCAACAGATGATAGAACCCTTGACTCGATAGTCAAAGGTGGCCTATTTGGGTCTGCAATAGGAACAGCACCAAGCGATATATTGTTGGAAGGTGACGATTTCTTATCTCCAGCCACTAGCTATGCTCCAGAAGAAACAGTACCAGGGCAACTATTTGACACATTAGACATCAAAGTTTACACATCTCCAGAATCAGGTGTGCCATTTGTATCTAGCAAGAATCATAGAGGTGACGGAACGACACTGACGTTCAGTATAGGCGACTATCCAGGAACATTAGGTTCTGTGACGGTTTCAGTAAACGGTGTGACTCAAAAAGTTTCACTAGATGGGTCAACTGCTGGAGACTATTCGGTTGATATTGCAGGCAAAACAATTACTTTTCTAAGTACAGCACCAGCGGTCAACAGCGTGGTGGCAACAAAAGTTTTTGCGATAAGTGGTGAGAATTATAGAGTGCTTGACCAGTATACCGGTGATGGAAGTACAGTTACATTTACAACAGGAATAAGAGATGATTTCAGTCCTATATTCACAAGGACTACTTCTGAAATATACATTACCATCGATGGTGTGCCAACAACAGCATACGCAACCACAACTACTGCAGGTTCATTTACAGTTACATTCAACACGGCACCGACAGCAGATGCATTTGTACAGATTGCAGGATTTAACAGATCAGGATTAAGTTCTCGAAGTCATGCCAGTGTTAGAAATGAAAAAATTACATATGATGGATCAACAAATAGATATACGTTGACTTATCCGCCAGGATCAGTTGGACCATTCTCAGCCTTAACAATTATAGAAGTAAATGGAAAAGTACTCAGAGGACCTGACATTAGTTACTTCCAGGGAGACGACAGCACGTACAGTTACCAAGCACACCAGCACACTGATTTCTTTACAACGGATCAAACTAATATCACAGTTGACTCATCAACAACGACAGCAGATGCATTTATATTTGTAGATCGTGGAGAAGATTCAACAATAGATCCACCTAAAACTATTACAAGTGCAGACCAAGTACAGCTTCATGTCAATGGAGTGTTGCAGTTGAGAAACACTGACTACTACCTAAACATAGGCGAGGGAACAGAGACAGCAGACGTCACTACTACAAAGGCAGACTCTAACACGATAACAGCTGACACGGAATCAGTCACTAACAGTGTGAGATTAGACGTACCAGCATCATCTACGGACTTGGTTGCTTTGACAACTATTGTTGACAAGCACTTTCACAACGAGGGCACAGACATTATAATAGATCCAACAAAATTAGCGGTGGATGGCCAAACGATATCAGCAGGCGACATAATGTCAGTGACTACATTTAATAATGCATTAGGTATGAAACAGAGAAGAGAAGTGCTAGAAGGAAAACCAAACGGAGTATACAAATTGAGGTTCGAACCATTGAACGCTTCTTACACTTATGTTTGGTTGAACGGAGTTCAATTAGTACAAGGTTTTGATTTTACAATAGCAGGTAACACAATCAAAGTAGCCGGCAAAACAATGACATTGACAGACAGATTAGATGTCATGTATTTTGCAGTACCAAGTGCGACAAAAGCCACTGGGTTTAGAATATTTAAAGACATGTTAAACAGAACTTTTTACAAACGTATCAGCAAAACAGCAACAACTGAATTAGTTGACGAGCTGACAAGCGAGTCTCAAACAATGCAAGTGACAGACGGCACTGTTTTGCCAGAGCCAAATGCGGCAAACAATATGCCTGGCGTTGTGTTTGTTGACAAAGAAAGAATAGAATACTTTACAAAATCAGGTGCAACATTAGGACAATTAAGACGTGGAACACTTGGAACAGGAATTAAGGATCATAGCGATGGCACATTAGTGGTAGATGCCAGCGGAACTCAAACTATACCTTATGCGGATTCAGTATACACCAACACCTTTACAGGTGACGGTAGTACTGTTGTTTTCGCACTATCACAAGCCCCAGCCTCCGCTAGTGAGTTAGACATATTCATTGGTGGCCAACGATTGTTGCTTACTAGCGAGGATGGATCAACTATTAACTACTCTGTGGACGGAAGCACAACAGCAGTGACCTTAACTACTGCACCAGCTGATGAAACACAGGTCAAAATCTTACATAAGAAAGGACAGGTATGGTACACAGCGTTAGACGGCAATCCAGCGGATGGTAAAGGCTTACAGGCATCCACTACAGGACAAGCTAAATTCATAGCTAATGAACCAACAAACGCACCTGAATAAATACACTAGATGACACAGGACAATAAACCAACAGAATCAAAAGAAGAGAACAAAAAGCCTCAAGATAACACAGGTGTTATGATGACAGGGCATATCAAGATTTTTGACCCAGAAACAGGCGAAGTGATTGTTGATAAAAGAAACGCAATACACTACGAAAATATGTCTCAAGGATTGGCTAATTCATTAGCAAACAAAAATACAGGTTTTGTACACGAAATGGCATTTGGTAATGGTGGAACATCAGTCGATCCAACAGGTATAATAACTTATCTTACGCCAAACTCTACAGGTACAAGTGCCACATTGTACAATCAAACATATTACAAAGTTATAGATGATAATTCTGCAACCAATAAAGATGTAACAAGAAACAAAATGGAAGTGAGACACACGTCGGGTAACAAGTACACTGACATCGTATGCACATGTACACTGGACTACGGTGAACCTACAGGACAGGCCGCATTTGACAATACAACAGACTTCAATGGTGATTTTGTGTTTGACGAACTAGGATTGAAAAGCTGGGAAGGAACAGAAAACGGTTCAACTAACAAATTGTTGACACATGTAATATTTCACCCAGTACAGAAATCTTTGAACAGACTTATTCAGATAGACTACACTTTAAGAATACAGAGTTTAACAACATTCACTGAAACAAGTTCAACAGCACTGTCAACTTCAAACACAGTGAGTGGAACTACATCAGGTGGGAACACAGGATACTAACATTAAATGGCTTACATTGTAAACAAAACAAATAGTTCGGCTTCCCCGAACCAATTCACAGTACAGGATGGTGTTGTAAACACACAAACTGATTTAAGTTTTGTTGGAAAAGGCTATGCAGGTTATGGTGAACTGATAGCAGAGAACTTCCTACACTTAATGGAAAACTTTGCTAACACATCAGCACCACCTAAACCTGTGACAGGACAGCTTTGGTGGGACAGCTCTGCTGTTAGATTGAAAGTTTGGAACGGTACAGCATTTACCTCACCTGGTACAGCACCATACCAATCAGATCCACCAGAGAACATGACGGCAGGTGACACATGGATTGACTCTGACACAGGACAATATTATTTTTACAACGGAACACAAAGTATTTTAGTTGGTCCACCAAGTACCACAGGTACGCAATCTGGATTTGTCTATGAGAGCATATTAGATTCAGATGATAATCTACAAAACGTGACACTTACCTACAATGACGGAGTCCTAGTTTATATCGTATCTGATGTAGAATTTATACCTAAGGTATCAATATCAGGGTTTGCAACTATCAAAAAGGGATTGACTCTATCTACTGCTATTTCAGGCAATAGGTTTGCCGGCACAGCCACAGACTCAGATGCATTGGGAGGCGAATCAGCATCTACATTCTTAAAATCTAATGCAAATGACACCACAACAGGCACACTAGGTATTGTAAATGACACAGGTTTGACTGTTGGTGTTGACAGTGATTTATCAGTTACTGTGGACAGCACAGGTGCAATAATTTCAAATGTAATATCAGACACTGACATTACTTTCAAGGTAAATGATGGTGGTACAACCACAACTGTAATGACTCTAGATGGATCAGTTGCTCGTGTTGGTATTGGAACAACTACACCTACTACAAAATTAGAAGTGGTAGGAACGGTAAAAGCCACAGCTTTTGAAGGAATTATAGCAAATGGTGGAAGTTCATCATTTTCGGGCTTGACATTACTACAAAATGGCAATATAGTATTTGAAGGAGCCACTGACGATGACAACGAAACCACTCTTACGGTAATCGATCCAACGGCAGACAGGACCATTTCCTTACCAAATGTATCGGGTACGGTTATAACAACAGGAGATAGTGGAACAGTGACCAAAGACATGTTAAAATCAACAGTAACTCTACAAATACTCAACTCATCAGGATCAGTCTTAAAAACTATACACGGCGCAGGAGCATAGGCCATGACGGTTAGAACACCCCTATACTGGAACGGAGACCAGATGCAGGAGATGAAGTCTACACAACTGACCGAACAATATAATCTTGGAATATATTATTACAGTTTACAACCATCAGTAGCTTTATCGGTATCTGGTTCAGGCGGAAATCTTACATCTATAGACGATACAAGATTACAAGCTGGAGCGGCATCTACGGCATCAGGTTCTTTTCCAAGCGAGGCAACGACAGCAGAGCCAAGTGTTGTGACAACATCATACCAAAGGATCACACAAACTCTTAATTCGGTCACACCAACATCAGACACAGGTGTAACGTTTCCGGTTTACTGGAACGGCACTCAGGTACAAGCAATGACACAGGCAGATTTTTTAGATACTTTCGTTATACCAGCAATAAATTTAATGGCATTGGGAGATATCACTGTATCGCAGGGTGGCACATATCACGTGTCAACGTCGACCACAGTCACTGGATCTGCATTAGTATCAAGTACACCAATTTTCTCAGACACAAGAGCAGATACATCATTGTACTCGGCTGGAAGCATACCTGAATCGCAAGATCAACCTACAACAGTAACTAATTACTACCTACACAAAATAGAAGGAGACTCAGGCGAGCCATCAGTCATTGCAACTTTTCTTGATAGCAATAACGATATGAAACAGTTTTCGTCAGCATCATTGGGCGGATTAATGGCAGAATATATTCAGCAACAGGTGGTGTCGTCATCCACAGGATACACTCTACGTTATAACGTGGATGGCAGTGGCAACACTAGGGGTACCGCAATGGTAAACACAATACTAACTGGAGGCAGTGGTAACTATCAACAGCTTTTTGCCAGCGGAAACGATTACAGAGCACAGGAGTTCCCAGATGGTTCACCAAGTACAGCAAACACATATAACTTTAAGATACTGAAAGCATAGGAGATAGACAATGGCAATATTCACAGGAAAAGTAATAGAGGCGTACTACACAAACGCAGATAACACTTGCATAGAAGTACTATACAAGGAGGGAGAGAAAGCAGTTGTTTACTACATGCAACCAGATATGCTTGATCCAAATTTTAAGGCCTTGTTGAAAGAGTATTCACTGGAAAAGATAAAGGAATCAACAGCACAAAGAAATAAAAATGCAACTAACCAACTTGAAGAGATCGTTAACAAGCACGTAGAACAAAGATTGAATGATCTCCTCCAAAAAGGTTCTATAACTAAAGAACAATTCGAAAAAGCTAAAAACCAAAACTAATAGTGCTATCAGTGTGTTGACTTCTGATGCTTAATACTTTATAATAATACAAAGGATTTAACAATGGCAATATTCAGTGGTAAAATTATCGAGGCTTGTTTTGCAAACTCAGAAAATAACACAGTTGAAGTTATATACAAGGATGGAAACAAGGCAATCAATCACTATCTTGCTGTAGATTTTAATAATCAAGACTTTAAAGATCTTATTGCAGAATATAATACAGACAAAATTGCTGAGGCGACAATAGCAAGAAATAGGAACTATGCTAGACAGATAAGTGACATGGTTGATGAAGGAATAAAATCAAGGACTGACATCAAAAAAAAAGTTTCTGTAGAAGACTTTGTTAAAAAAATTTTAAAATTTGATCCTGCTGATCCCGAAAGCAAAGAAATATTGTTTACGACTAAAATTGAGATATTTGAGACAGACAAATTAAAAAAATCTACTGATAAAGAATATAAAAAAAGATTGAGGTCAGCCAAAACTCCAATTGAACTATTGGCTATCTACAACGAATTAAATGATTAATGTATACAGTGTCAATGTTGGAACAAAATATGATAGGGACTTTGATCAAAGATTAAAAGATTCTATTGCAAAACATCTTACATTAGAACACACGTTCACTTGCCTAACAGATAAACCCGAAAAAGAATATGACATGACTGTCACACACCCTCAACTGCGAGGCGTATTCCATAAGCTATCACTGTTTCAGTTTACAGGTAATTGTTTGTTTTTTGATTTAGACATTCAGATAAATGATAACATTGATTTCCTAGCCAACGAGTTTGATAAGCTAACACTTGTGAACAGCAGTCCATGGAAACAGCAGTCACTTAAAGAACCATTAAAATTTAGAATAACACAAAACACATTGATCAACTCGTCTATAATGCGTTGGACCGATGAAAGAAAAGTTTTTGAAAAATTTATGAAACACAGGGATCTTTATGTAAGACTTTACTCGGGTATCGATAGATTTATATACAATGAAGATGTCAAGTACAAGTATTTTATGGGAGATGCGATATCTAGCTGGCAGGAGGGTGTAAGTCATAATACAGTGATGTTACACAACCAAAAATATGTTTGATAGAAATACTTTAGATACAATAAAGAGAATGTTGGACGGCAACACGGACAGGATTGTAGATATACTAAACAGTTTAAGTGCCAACCAGTACAGTAGCAAGGACTGGTTGATCGAAAAACTGAACGAATATCCTCATCATTACAGGTATAAAACTCTAGATAAAAAAATTGATATTACTCTTCTAGCGAGTTGGTATGGTTTATTGGCATACAGGTTAATAGATAAATTTCAACTGAAGAAAATAGGTCATATAGATTGTATCGATTTTGATCCTGCGGCAAAATCAGTAGCAAAAAAATTATGGAAAAAAATAGATGCTGACAATTTAAAAAACGGCAAGTTGACCTATGTGAAGTTCATAGAGCAAGACATCAATACAATTGACAATATACAGTCTCCCATAGTGATTTGTACATCATGTGAACATCTTGATCAGGCCACAATATATAACACCATAAGTAGATTAGAGGAACATACGTTGGTTGTTTTGCAGAGCAACAACTATAAAGAAGTCGCAGAGCATGTCAATACTGTGGATACTGTTGAGGATTTCGCAAATCAATACGTGTCTAAACTGAGAAATATGAAAATATACGAAAAAGATTTTGTCAAATACAAAAGGTTTATGATAATTGGAACAAAAATATGATAGAAGATTTACTCAAGAAAAGACGTAACATATCCTTTTTCAAACAGGATAAAATTCCAGAGAAGCAGATGATAAAGCAGATTATGGAAAAAGCACAAGAATTGACACCGCACAAGAATAATTTTTGGCACTATGATATTGATGTCTACGGACCAGAGCACGTCAAACAAAAAAAGAAGTTGGCAATGTCTACAGTATGTGGAAAACATAAAAATGACAACGACCGCTGGCAGGGAGCCACAGACCAACAATGGAAGGATTTAGAAAAAGTATACGATGACTGGTTGTTGTATCATGCCGGAGATGAATCAAAAAATTACATCAAGGACGATCATTGGCATTTCAACGGTCAGGTAAACGCACCTTATTTGTTGGCTTATTATCCTGCTCCGGCAAAAATGAGAGAATCGCAAAAACACGGATACGCTTGGGAAAGTGGCAAGTTGGCCGACACATTTGAGCAAATTGGCAAAGTACACAAAGATCAATTTAATCAACAGTGTGGCATGAATGCCATGGTTACAAGTTTGTTAGCAGTAGAACAGGGATTGGATGTGTCATTCTGTAAGTGCTACTTCTATCATCCAATGGTCCATAATGACATAACACACAGACCAGGACTTGCGTTCACTTTGGGAATTGGATATGGTGATTATGAAAAATTCAATCACAAGAGCTGGGTACAGAAACCAAGCATTGATGAGGTAATCAGGTGGCAATGAAGATCATAGCAGTGCGTATTGGCGACAGATACGGACCAGAATATGAAAAATACCTTGAAGAGAAACTTCCTGAGTATGAATTTGTATGGGTGCGTAAACCGATACGGGACGATGTGTTGCTACAATGGAACAAGATGCATGGTATGTCGTTGGACATAGACGAACCTATCTGTGTCATGGACATTGATGTTCTACTTGTAAACAATTACAAAGAATTATTTGAATACCCCATCAAGAAGGGCCAGTTTGTTTCAATACCTGGATGGTGGAGAGACACTGAAAAAAAGAGATACAAGATCAATGGTGGATTTTTCAAGTACTATCCCAAAGACTGTAGATATATCTATGATAAGTTTATAGAGGATCCGGACCTATGGCAGAATTATTATATCAAACGAGGCATAGCAAGGGGACCTGTGAATGGTGAACAGTACTTTGTAGAGGACAATGTAAACGAAGAACTAGAACTTATTACTGTACCAGAGAGCTGGGTTGCTCGATGGTGTGCAAAAGAAGAAATAGGAGTGAAGAATTTTGATTTAAATAAATGGAAGGTCAAAAATAGTCAGTTGTACCACCAAGTTACGGGCAACGACTACGTTTATTTGGGCGGCGAGTTCCATCCAGACATAAAGATGGTGCATTTTACACACGCATTGAATAAACCGCATGACTGGGAGGATTATAAGGATTTTATATGATAGTGTTGTACGGATACATGATATATTGGGTGGTAGCCGCAGTTGGTATAACCTACGGATACCATAGATATTTCGCACACGGTGATCGTAAGGTTAGTTCACTAGCAGAAATAGTGTTGCTTTACCTTGGATTATTATGTGGTGGTAGAAGTGCTCTGACATGGTCCGGTGTGCATAGGATTCACCATGCTCATGCAGACACAGATAGGGATCCACATAGCCCAAAAAATTATCCGTGGTATGTAATACTTTTCAGTCTTTGGAAAGTTAAACAAATACCAAGAAAATACATGATAGATCTAATGAGAAATCCAAGAGTGATGTTTTTCCACAAATACGGTATGTTCATTTTTGCCGCACACTGGTTAATAACACCATTGCTTTTTGGCGTAAATGCAGTTATAATAAATCTAATGTTGTTTATTCTTTCATATGTGGGTTTTGGTATACTGAACTTTTACGGACATGATGCCAAGGGTCCTGCAAACAATTTATTGATAAATTTAGTTGCACCGTTCGAAGGGAACCACAAGGATCATCATGATTACTCAAAAATTTAACAGAAACAGCAGTGCAGAGTACGTGCAGATGGACTTTGATGTCCCGGTCAAACAACTGTTGACGGAATACGAACTGATCAAAGACCGATTAGTGATACACAGACCAGAAGATGGTCACAAAGATTGGTGTGCAGTAACCTTGTATGGATTTGATTCAGATAAAACAAACAGTCACTGGGAGTATGATCGTAAAAAACAAAAGCCAGGCATAACTGATGTTGGTGAACGTTGTCCACGCACAATAGAGTGGGTT
>Ga0209535_1000304_pt1 | contig 34148 bp, 25 predicted proteins | sample LinPmetageLP28_FD_184041 | JGI IMG/M metagenome (GOLD analysis project Ga0209535, IMG submission 184041) | Marine viral communities from the Pacific Ocean - LP-28 (SPAdes) (version 2) | ecosystem: Environmental > Aquatic > Marine > Oceanic | place: Pacific Ocean | collected 2009-08-22
AAGAAAATCAATATCTTGCACTGAACCCATATCTGTTAGAATTTTATTCCAAACTTCTTTATTATTTTGTTTCATCTTCTTAAGATATCTTTCTAATGAAGGGTTTTTTCTAATAAATGTACCCTTAGCTGATTGCTCGGTCCAAACGTTAGCTGGCCAAGGTTCAATACCTGCAGATAAGTTACCAGCATTTTTTGAATTAGACACTGTTGGAGCAATTGCTCTTAAGTGAGTATTTCTCATACCTGTTCCAGTACACCAAAGTGGTTCACCATACTCGTCAGCTAACGCTCTTGACGCTCTTTCTGATTCTAGTTTCATTTGTGAAAATATCTTTCTAGTTTCGTATTGAGCTAATAACCCTTCAAACGGTAAACCTTTATTTTGTAAATAGCTATGCCACCCTAATACACCTAAACCTAACGCTCTACCTTTTTCAGCACTTCTGACAGCATTTTCAAATCCTCTCATGTTCTTAGCTTTTTGTAAGAATTCCTCCATTACACCGTCTAAGAACCACGTTGCTGTGTATATTAAATCAGTATCTCTCCATTCATCAAACTTAGCTAGATTAAGTGAAGATAAGCAGCAAACAAATGAATGTGATTCATCAGTAGCTAAAGTAATCTCAGAACATATATTAGTCATGAATACTTTTAAATTATTCTTTTTATATGCTTCTGGGTTTTGATTATTTACATTACCCTTAAACATAATGTATGGTTCACCAGTTTGTCTTCTTTTTCTAATTAAAGCACCCCATCTTTTTCTGGATTCAGCATCTCCCTTTTCAATTTTTCTCATGAACTTGTTAGATACAACCGCACATTGATGCATATTTAAACATTGTCTGTTTACATCACCTTTTGGTTCTCTTATTTCTAACCAATCCCAAAAATCATCATGCTCTATATTCATATTTACTGAAGCAGCACCTCTTCTTACAGCACCTTGATTAGTTGCCAATATTGTAGAGTCATACATCTTGATAAATGGCACTACACCATCAGATGTTCCGTTTCCAGTTATATTGGCGCCAGCTGGTCTTATTTGATTAATACCAATACCAACTCCACCACCATGCTTAGCTAAAAGCATCATCTCTAAGTTTTTCTGACCTATATCTAATATAGAGTCAGCTACATCAACACCGAAACATGAGATTGGTAAACCTCTTTCTGTACCTGTGTTAGATAATACAGGTGTTGCTAAACATAGCCAACCTCTCCATATATAATCAAAGAACTTTGAAGATAATTCTGGTTTTGCTAGTCTTCTAGCTACAGTTGTGGCAACTCTCCAGTATGCATCTTTTGGTGTTTCACCATCAAGTAGGTATCCTTTACTAATTGTTTTTATATATACTTCAGTACACCCCCATTCTGGAACGTCAACACCTTTTTCCCACCCTAAAGCTTCTAATAAGGATTTTACATCTCTAGTTGAGGTTTCTTTAAAGTTACCATCTTTTATTTCTTCTGAGATTATCTCAGTGTCTATTTTATCCAAATTACTTTTATCCATCATTTATTATTTATTTTTTTTTAATTATTTTTATTAAAATAGGTCATCCCAATCATCATCTTCACCAGCCTTGGAATAGTCTGTTGGTCTCATAGCAAAAAAGTCAGTATGAGTAACACCACCAGTTAAATGGTAGAACCATTCTAAGTTTTCAGCAGACTCTTCATCGTACTCAAAATAATAATCACCACCTGGTGTTGCGTTATATCCCAATTCACCTAGTTTTTCATTAGCTCTTTGTCTAATAAAGTTTTTTAAGTCAGAAGCTTTAAGGTTTTCTAAGTCACCCATTTCAAACATCTTGTCAATGAATTTTTCTTCCATTTCAACTATAAGTTTAGCTGCTTCAAAAACATCTTTACTTACTTCTTCTGATAGTTCTGGGTATTCTTCACACATATGAGTGAATAATTTACAACCCATTTTAGAATGTAAGGATTCATCTCTTACTGACCACTTCATTTGTTGACCGACACCCTTAAGTAAGTTTCTTAATTGGAAAGAATATAAAACAGCAAATGAACTATATAGTGAAACGCCTTCAGCAAATGCTGAAAATATTGCGAGACTTTTAGCTACGTCAGTTCTAGCTTCTTTTGATTCAGCTAAGTCTTTGTAAGTGTAATCATTTTTTGTTTCCATAAGGAACTCAAACTTATCCGCAATTGAAGGTTCGTGTAAGAACGCTTTAAAGTTATCAAGACCTAGCGACTCGTTAAGGTACGAATAGGCTTCAGCATGAATTGTTTCAAAGTTAGCGAAAGCTATAGCCATTGCTTTTATTTCATGTTTAGGAAACCACCTAGTTACAAATGTTGACCAATAATCTTGTACCGCACATTCAGTTTGAGCAAACCCTAATAGTATGTTACCTACCAAGTTTTTTTCGTGTGGTTTTAATTTTTCGTTCCAATCTTTTATATCACCCTGCATTGGTAATTCAGTGTGTAGCCAATGTGCTTGTTGTTGTGTTAACCAACCTGCTTTATGGTAGTCGGGGAATTCAAAAGGCTTGTATTCAACCCTATCTTCAAATAGTTTGTACATATAAATTTTAATTTAATTATTATTATTTAATTCTGATAAGCCCTTAAGACCGTCTAACGCTTCGTTTATGACGTTTTGTTCTCTTACTTTTTTTATCTCAGTGCTTTCTAAGAATGTTTTACCTCTAGAATCGTCAGTAGACATATCGATTTGAATCGTACCATTATTAAATAAGATATCATCGAATGTAATACCATCTTTACCGAATCTAGATTTTAGTATAGCCATGTTTGCTCTACCACTTTCTTTCTGTTCTAAGCTTTTAGCTATTGATAATATAAAGTGTCCAATTTGACCCTTCTTAATAGACCCCCCAATCATTGTTGAATCTACCGTTTCAGCGTTAATACTACTTCTATTACCTTGAACTGCAGTCCACCCAGCAATATCTAATTCACTTAGTAAGGTTTCAAATTGTCTCATGACATTACCTTCTCCAGACCATTCGTCTTTAAATGATTTTGTGGGTTGTACACAGTCAATATAATCTAATAGTACGATATCTGGTCTAAAACCTAAAGATATTTGCTTTTTAATATACTGCTTTATGTGTGGTATTGTAGTACCATCACTAGGAAACTTTTTTAACTTTATTTTTCCTGGTTGAGCTTCTTTAATTTGTGCCACTCTTAAAACTTCATCAAAATTTTCATTTAGTTCATTAAGTGTAACTTGACCCTCCATCCAACAAGTTAAGTGTTTTCTTTGAATAACCTTTGGATTGTCTTCAAAGAATATTTGTAAAACGTTTTTACCTACGTTCTTAGCGTGGTTTGCAAACTTAGTCATCATAGTTGTCTTACCAATCCCGAAAGGAGCTAAGATTACAGCTAATTCACCTTTAGATAGACCGCCATCCATATACGAATCTAGTCCGTTGATACCTGTAGGTATCGGCTGTCTAAAGTCTGTATCTAATACACTTTCTAAGTCTTCAAATACATCAATACCATCGTCTTTAGAATCTCCCACCTCTAAAGCTTTTTTGAGGATATCCTCACATTGTGGGTAGTCATCTAAATCACCATTTTGTATTATCTTTTCTATTTCTCTAACAGATTTCTTTAACTCTTGTTGTTTGCAAAACTTCATTGCTGTATCTTGAATAGATAAGCCATTATTTAATTCAGCTTCTTTTATCTTTTTAAACTGTTCAAAATACATTTCTTTATCAATCTCGTTAGAAACTGTAGAAACTATCATGGATTCTAGATTATTTACATCTGGAATCACACCGTACTCTTCATAATTTTCAGATATCTTTAATGATGCTGTTCTTAATAAACTATCTTCAAAATAGTTAGGTTGTAGTATATCAACTATACTTTCCCCAAACTTTCTATCAACTAATATTTGTTGGATAAGTCTGTATTGGAAATCTAAACCTAAATATCCTAAATTGTCTTTATTTATTGTTGCCATTATTTAAAACTTCTCTTATTTATAAATACTATTAATTGATTGAAAAATATAGGGTGCTAACCTTTTTTTTAATAAAAAATTAAACAAAATATTCATCTTCAATCATAACGTATTCATCTCTACTGAAGTAGTATTCTATCTCTTTAATAATTGTTGGTATAATTTCTCTAATATTTACTTCATACCTAACATCTTTTTGAAACCAATTTCCAGAAAAAGAACTTTTAGCAACAATTTTTTTATCTACTTTAATTTCAAAAGTAAAAACATCTTCATTTTCAAAAACATCTTTAATTTCATCTTCTATTTCTACTACCCTATATGGATTGTACCCACCCCAGCAATATCTTTTAGATTTTTTCTTTAGTAAGCTAGGTATTAACCCCATTGTTGGAGTATGTACACCAGTTAAAGAATCTATTAACTCTTTTATTTCTAATGATTGTATAACGTCTTTGTTATAGTTTTTAACATCAAAAAAGCGTTGACATATGATTGGCTTCTTTGCTTTTTCTTCTTTTTTAGTTTGCTCGTTAATGTATAACGTAAATTCAAATCTAAAACGTTCCCAAGGGTTTTTTTTATTTATCATGTTTATCTAATTTATTACTCTGTTATTCTTCTTTTCTCGTTCCATTAGTTTTTTAAATGGCAATAAGTATGTTTCATATCTATACTGACCTAGTACCTTATCTAGACCATCCTCTTTAAGCATCTTATAAGCGTTCTTAATTGACCTGTCATCACTTAATGGCGATGCAATTAGTTCATTTACTTCATTTAATGCTTTTTCGTGAATTAATGGTGATGTAAGGTCTACTAGTCTATGATTGATAGTGTATAGTTGGTCACCTTGAACTCCATCTGTAGTTCCGTTGATTATATTATCTAAGACCTTTAAGTTGGGTTTTTTATTTTCTATACGTTTGTCTTGTAGTTCTTTAGCCCTCTTTAAAACCTCATCTAAGGTTACTTTTCTTTCTTTTAACTCAGGCATAAAGTTAAAAAGTGTTTCTTCACCTAGTCTTTTAACACCCTTAATACTATCGCTATTATCACCACATAAAGTTTTGATTACTGCTACATTTTCGTAATGATATCCAAACTTTTCTTTAAAGTTATTTACGTAAACATAGTCTTTAAGGTCAATCATATACATCCTAACGTTTTCATGTACCAATTGACATAAGTCTCTATCACTTGTAACTACTGTAATTTTTTCAGTATCTCTTTTGGCTTTACAATAATACGCAATAAAATCATCAGCTTCAACCTTTTCGTCAAATAATTGTCTAATGTATAATTCTTCTAAGTAATTAAATACTTCTCTTCTTTGAAATACTTCGTTTTCATCTTCTGGCTTGGTTCCGTTAATATAGTCTTTACCTCTGCCGCTTTTATAATCTTTGTAAATCTCCCAACGCATTTTACCAGAAAATTCTCCATCCCAAAATACAAATACTTTGTGATAAAGATTCTCATCTATTATTTTTCTTAATACGGTAATGAATTGGTATATCCCACCGATAGGTTTACCTTTTTCGTTGTATTCATTTTTAGTAGCGGAATACCCTCTTTTATAAAGGGCATTTCCGTCTACTACTAATGTACTTATTTTTATTTTTTCAGATGAACCATTTTTTGGTGGTGTTCTTCTCATTAAAACCTATTAAAAGGGTTAAACAATAAATTTAATTACTTGCTGATGTGTCAGCTTCTTCTACAACTTCTTCTCTGTCAATTACAAAATCAGACGCTTCACTATTAAGTCTAGCTAGAATATAATCCTTATGTTCTTTTTTGTAATTTTCAATCTTACTTGGATTCCAATAACCATGTGGTGTTGAGGCAAGCTTTCCGTGTTCTTCAACACCGTTAACTTGATTCTTTTCACATCTAACTTTAGTTTCAATACCGAATTGGTATTTTTCACCACCAGAAGTTGCTGATAACTTTACGGTTGAGTGTGTGAGTATGCCACCGAAGTGTACAATTACTCTTGGTGAGTAAAAGAATGCTTCACCACCCTTGTGTTTAATAACTGTATTCATGTTGTCTAACCAAATCTTCTGGACTACAGCAAACGTATTTGTGTATTTCTTACCCATTCTTCTAGATGAAGGTAATCTGTGGTTTACAAGTGATTTAAATGCTGTCTCCATAGACCCTGCATTCCATTGATTGTTACTTGATTTAGACATAACTGATTGAAATCCATTAAGTGACCCGACTGAATCCCAAAGAAAACATAAATCTCTAGTTAATTCACCTTTTTCTTGCTCGTCAAGTAATTCAGTCATAAATCTAGCTACGTCTTCGATAATTGGTTCAAATCTAAGTAGTTTAGTACCTACTTTACCGTTTGAGTAGTCAACACCTTGGTATCTTTTCATAAGGTCGTCCCCATTCATAAATATGAAGTCGCCTTCGTAATCAATAACCTCACCAGTAGCTTCATCTACAACTTCTTCAAATTGAACACCTATGTTTCTAGCGTGTTCCCAGGACCAGTTACCTTCTGTCTCCATTATTATTGGTAAATCACCTACTTTTTGTGCTCCAGCAACTGCTTCGTATATTGCAGTTGACTTACCTGTGTTGCTATAACCTCTAAAAGACGTGAAATAACCTCTTGCTAATCCTGGAATCTTTAACGCTTCGTGAAATGCATCTGATAACGGAACCCATGTTAGTTCTTTTTCTTTAACAACGATATCCATACCGTTGTTTTTCTTGAATTTACCTAAGTCAAAACTTTTTTTACCTATAGGTTTTTTTGGTGGTTTAGCCATAATTATGTATATTTAAAACTATTTAAGTTAAAACAATGGACACTAATGTGCCCATTATTTAATTAATTTATTGATTAAAAAGGTAAGTCGTCTTCCTCTTCTTCTTCTGTTACTTTTACAGTTGATTGTGTAGTATCAACAACTGGGACAGCTTGAACAGACTCTTCCTTCTTGAAACCCATTTCTATTTCAGATGATGGGTCTTCAGTCTTAGAAGAAGGTGTTTCGTCTTCTGAAACCATTTTTTCTTTAGCTACAAATTTTTCTTGCTCCTTACTCCATACTGGCGTGTAACCTCTAACTACAATATCTAAATAATCATAGTTTCTAAGACTATACACGTCTCTCCAAGTCCTAGTATCGCCAAGCCATTCATTAGCTTGACTTTCATCATCACTTAGTTTTGTACTTTCTAACGGGTAAGCTATTGATTGAACAACTGGAATCTTCATTTGATTTCTAGAGATATTAATAATTAAATCCCTACCAGTTTCTGGGTCAGTTACATCATGCTTAACAACCTTTATAGCGTTCATTATTTTATCTAATGTACCACCCTTATCATATGCATGATTAAATCTCCAGAATTTAACGCCTTCATCTTCTTTACCTCTTTCGATAACTTTTAAGATGTACATTTTTCTAACTGAAAACTTCTTAGCTAATTCTTTGTTCATGTCAGCTAATGTAGTATCTCCAGCGTCTTTAGCTTCTCTATACCTTTTAAGAAATATATCCCTTGCTTGACAAAAAGGACATTCACTTTCTTCTTCTTTATCTAAACATGGGAATGTTTTCCAAGCACCATCAACTTGTGCTTTATGTCCGTAAAATTCAACCCAAAATTTATTCTGACCATCTATTGGTAGAATTCTAATTTGTTTTTCTGCGGAACTTTCTGTTTGTGGAATCCAAGTACTGAAGTAGTTATCTAATTTGTACTCTTTTTGTTTTGAGTTTGAGTTTGTTTGGTTTTTGGAGTTCTCATACTCCTTCATCATTTCTTCGAAATTGCTCATAATTGCTTTAGTTTAAATTTTTATTGTTTTGCTATAGTCTTACAAGTTAAACTTGCTTATATAAATATGTTAAAATCTTTAAAAAGATAATATATTTACATATTTTTTTACTTAACCTTACAAATATACTTCTTTTTATTTGTTATAGTAACGGTTTATTAAAAAAAATGAGGTAATATTTATAATTACCTCATTTACATTATTTTAAATATTATTTTATTTTAAAAATCTTCCTCTTCGTATTCATTGTCAGAATCAAAGCTATCTTTTACAGTTTCGTCTGAATAGTCTTTATCAATAGTTTGTTTATTTAAAACATATTCTTTTTCCTCATCTGGAATAATATCGTATTGGTCTTTTTGATTTGCCCAGAAATCAGTTAATTTCATATTGTATGGGTAAGAATCTAAAGAACGCATTTCTATTTTTTCCTCTGGGGTTGGTGCTCTTTTTTGTAGTTCATTTTCTAAATCATCAATCTTAGTTGATATTTTATCCATAGAACTAATTTGATTTTCTAAATTACCAATCATACCCATTAACTTGTCGATTTTTTCATTAGCAGCGTCTGCGGATAGTTTAGCTTCTTCAGAACCCTTAACTAATTCAGTAACGTCTAATTCAACTTCATCTTCAGCTGGTTCTTCTTCATTACCAACTTCTTCATCTCCGAATGGGTCTTCTTCTTCTTCACCACCTTCTTCATCTCCGAATGGGTCTTCTTCTTCACCACCTTCTTCTTCACCACCTTCTTCATCTCCGAATGGGTCTTTTTCGTCACCACTTTCGTCCCCAAATGGGTCTTCTTCTTCCTCTTCGTTAAATATTTGACTACCTAAGATGACTTCTTTACCATCTAAGTCTTTTTCTGTTTCTGACCTGTCTTGATAAAAAGAATATTCAGACATCATTTTAAATTTAGACACTTCTTCTTTAAGTAGGTCTTTATTAAATTTTTTATTTTTCATAATTATAGTAATAACTCTCTACCGTCTTCGGTAATTATTTTTTTATTTATTCTTTCAACTAAGCTCTTGTCGTTTTTTATAACGCACTCATTAGAAGTGCAGTCCATTTCTGATTGCATTCCGTTTAACTCTTCGTCGCTATTAAGAAAATTATTTATATTGTTTTTTAGATTTCTGTTACTCATAACATAAAATTTTAGTAGTCTTATATATTATATAAATATGTGAAAAATACTAAAAAATACGCTTTATCTCAGATATCTTTAACTTATTATTATTAATTAGTATAATTCTATCTTGATAGTCTTCCCAATTTATTTTAATTGATTTGTGGTCTACGTTTCCTGGTGAAGTGGTGTATTCGGTTTCAATAAGTCTATTTAACGCATTAATTGTGTAAATACAATTTGTTTTTTTATGTATTAATATAGCATTTGGAAACAAATCTTTAAAGTTAACTCTTTCAGTTCTAGATATTGTAAATTTAAATGTTACAATAAGTTTAGATGAGTCTTCTAAGTTTTTAAAAACAAATATTTTATTTTTGGGGATAGAGAACTCTGATTCTAAATAATCAATAAACCAATCTATTTTATCTGGAGTGATAAATGACGCTAATAGTATGTTTTTATTCATTATTTCTTAACAAGTATATTAGAGGTACATACTTAATTTCATTATTAAGTACGCTTAACTCTTTCTTATACTCTATAAGTATCTTTTCATCTGACAAAAACACATCTGACATGTCTTTTATCTTATCTATAAAGATATTTTTTGATTTACCTATGTAGTCTACCTGTCTTAAGTCAAACCCATAAATCATATTATTTACGTATGTATACACCATATTTTCATATGAAAAAGTGATAACATTGTCATTTATATTAATTTTATTAAAAACTTTATTTATTTCATCAGAGTCACTAAGTATTAAATCAATAAACTTAAACTTAGCTGACTTTAATAATTCATCATATGAAAATTTTATGAAATAAAATAAATCTTCTTCAAATAAATCTCTTTTTTCTAACCTAGTAAAGGTCCAAAAAGTGTTTGTGTTTATTTTTCTATCTAAATAAGATATCTTGTCAGTGAAACTTTTAGCATTGTCTAAACCAACTATAAGTGTAGGTAACTCTTCAATTATTTCATTAGTTGACTTAATAAGATTAAAATTTTTATCAATTTTAATATATCTTTCACATACAACATTACCAATTAACATACTGCAAATATATAAAAAAAAATTAAAATAACAAATTAGTTATTAAAAGTTCTACTATTAACATTTTGAGAAGGGTCGTCTGAAGGGTTTTCTCTAATGTCTTTTGTGACTCTTTCTGGTTCGTTAAAGGATATATGTAAATGATTAGAATGTCCGTCCGACTTTTTAACTTTACCAGAAAACTCTTTTATTAAGTCTTCGTCATTAAAGTAAATGATGTTTAAAACTTTTTGATTTGTTGGTTTATTATCAGCGTCATAATATACGGCATCTACAAATTTTTGAATTAGTTTTTTGGTTAACTCTTTGTCATAAAACTTAGAACCCTCTGTACTAGATATGTTAATCCCAACATCACCATCTTTATTTGCTATAGGTCTAATGTCTATATCTAAACCTATTTCATGGGTGTGGTGAAAGGAGATGTCGCCACCATTTAATACAGATAAGTCATTATAATAAATATTTCTTGACTTATTATTTTCTTCATAGAAATCTTTAGCTATTCTCTGTATAGTTTCTATAACCTCTCTAATACCATATTGGTATATAGTGTTTTTACTATATTGTTTTACTAAACCTACTGGTTCAACTCCACCAGCTTCAGTTTCTCTAGAGGGGTCTATTGGAATTATATTTACATTAAGTGGTGTGTCTATAAATTTAGACAATCTTTCAGCCGATTTTGACTTTGCAGAAAGTTTTTTATTAGTTATTTTGTCAGCTGAACCAACAGATGTTATAGGACCTATTAAGGTTTTAAATAACTGAACTTCATCAATTAAAGGTGTTTTAATATTTTTTATTCTAGAACCCTTAAATGTTGTTTTCATACTGTGTGCCGTTATGCTATGTGTGGTGTTATATATTAAATACGCACCCTTAAACATTGGTATGTTATTTAATTGAAAATACATCATTGGTTGTATCGTGGCGTTACCCATAACTTCAACCTCAGCAGAATATGCTCTTTTTTGATAAACATTAAATAGGTTTTGACCTTGGTATGTGACTTTACTTTTATCACCGTCATTGGATAAGTCTTCAATTATTTCTAAAGATTCAGCTGTTTCTGTAAATTCTCTTTGGTCTAATTTGATGTCTTTAAATATACTTTGATTACCCTTACCGTAACTAACTAAAAAATATGGTATAAAGGCACCTGTTTCGTTATCTTTAGTTTCAAATACATCTGGAATAATTAAAGGTGCTGATTGTCCCCCACACCCACTATTAACTTCTTTAGATATAAAGACACCATCGTCTTTATGTTCTGAATCTTTACCTAAATCTAGGTTAGATGATTTTTGACCAGTATATACACAAATAAACGCTGGTTTTACAGAGGTTTTAGTTACATCACTCTTAAAAGGTATTGGTTTAAAGATATTATTATACATATCTTCTGCATTATTAAACTCTATATATGAAGGTAATGGTATAAAATGAAAATTATTTTCAAGAAGTAACCCATTAATTAAAGTAAAAAAACTTTGATTATAATTACCTATTATTTTTTTTTGTAGACCTGATGGGTTAATTAAGAATTTATCCCCAATATTTATAAATCCACTATCTAAGAACTTAAAAGTGTCAACTATGTTTCTTATGTTAGCACAGTCATCATTTATTTTACCACCAAGCCATTTATCGTTTATAGATGATAATGTTCTATAAATGTTTAATTTAATAATATCATCATCTACATTATTAAAAATCCTTTGTTGTATTCTGTCATCATCTTTTTCTTCACCTTTAACTAGTTCTTCAAATCTAGTGAAGAATCTTATAATAGTTTGTTGTAAAGTAGACTTGGTAACTGATATTTCGTAGTCTTTTCTTGGCCTAAAAACTCTAGGATTTGCGTTCATTACATAACAATTACTTAAAAATAGACTAGTTAACTTCTTTTCATTTGTTGTATTATCGTTAAATGATAAATCAAATTGATATAAATTTTTACCTATAGGAGTTTTGTAAACACCTGTAGATATCTTTTCTCTTTTTCCCCAATCATTATCATTTATAGGTGATATGTTAAAATAGTTATCTAACTTGTCATTATCGTCAAATCCATTCTTAATATTCTCCTTTTTAATCATTATATGTAAGTTTTTGTTTGAATTCTGAAGGCCTTTACCTTCAGCCCACGTTAACATAAATACATCTAGTTCTTCTGGAGGTCCAGATGACGAAGGTGAAACAGAAGCTTTTGTTTTAAAGTCGTTAACAGTACCGTTATTATCATATGACCCTATACCTACTTTTTTACTTAAAATTTTCCATTTATTTTTTAAATCTTCAACATCGTTAAATAATTCGTATGCACCTTGGATATCTGAGAAAGAATTATTTACAAAGTTTATAAATATTCTTTTAAATTCTTCTCTAACTTGTTTAGGTAAATCTAAAATTACCTTATCAACTTTACCGTAATCATCACTATCCTCTTTCTCCAAATCTAGGTAAATTCCAGCTGATGAAAGATAACCAGAACAACGTAAGTATTCGTCATGTCCTGGTAAGTATGATTTTTCTGTTTGGTATGGAAGTATGTATTTACTATCAGTTTTATTTGATGATATAAAATTAATTATATCCACATTATCAATTTCTTTTTTGTCATATCTATACAGTAAAGCACCTATAAATGCACACCATAATTTAGGTGCTTGAATAAATGAACCAGCGTTACCGTATAGCCCTTTTATTGTAGAAGTTTCATCATCATCACCATCATCATCAATATCAAATAATTCAAACAAACTAACGTTATCTTTTATCTTACCTACAATACCTTCCCAGGCTATAGAGTGTAGAAATAAAAAAGCTTTTCCAACATCTCCGTCAAGATTATCTTCTTTTTGTTCGTAATAAAACAGACTACCGAATAAACTAAGACTTGAATTTGATTCTCCATAAGATACACCGTCCCCAGTGACATGAAAATCAACAAATGGTACGTAAAGTTTTTCTAATTCATTTTCAAAATCGCTATTTAAATGTTTATCTAAAACTTGCCTTTGTTGTCCGAAATAGTTAGGTCTAAAAGCGGCAGAATGTTTACTAGTAGGGTGATTTGTAGCAAAGTCATCAATAATAGTAGGTGACGAAGTTCCTTTTATTGTACTGGTAAACAAATTTACATATGATATATCTTCAGGTGATATATTAAATTTAGATATACTTTTTATTACAACTTTACTAAGTGCTTGGCCGTTTACTGTATTAACGTTTTTTAGGAAGAACGACGGATTGTTACTTATTAGTTCCTCATAATTAATTAGTTTTAAATTTGTAGCTAAGTATGTTCCAAAAATAGGGGTAAAACTATTGGTATTTGCATCTTTATGTTGATAATAGTAAGATTTAAAAACTTGACCTCTTTCTTCTTTTTGTCCTATGTCCGATTTTGTTTTATAAATTATTTCATCTATTTGTAGTGTTTTATATTGTCCGTTATATCTGTTTAATTTATCATCATTTACTAAATCCTTATCCTCGTATGTTGCTTTTTTAAGATTACCAGATGAAGTTGATTCGGTTAATACGCTATCTGAACTTACAATATCTAAATACTTCGTAAATGAAGGTGAGTCAATTAACGGTCTTCTACCGTTATTGTATAAATCTCTGTTTTTATCATCAAATAATATTCTAAAATAACTAGAACCGTCATCTTTTTTTATTGATTCTGGGTTAGTAAAATAATTACTAGTGAATATTAACTCTTTTGATAGTTCTTTAAGTTCTGTGGTTGTCTTAAATATTTTTCTGTTTGGGGCAGTAGAAATGGTATCTGGAGAAAAAGAGTCTTTATAAAAATCTTTACCGTCAAATCCATTATTTATAGGTATATAACTAGTTACTTGATTGTTTCCAGTACTACCAGTAATATATGTATAAATATACTTATCTCCTGACGAATCTCCTTTAAAAAATTTACCTAGATTTGTAGACTCTTTGTCTCCTGGATGTTCTACACCTTTAATAGGACCACCTTTTTCCCATATCCTAATTACTTCATCAGCACCCCCTTTAGGGCCACCACTTGCTATATTGTTAATACTATTTAGTAATTCTCTCTTCTTTAATGAAGAGAATGTGTTTATATGAGCGTACAGCGTCTCAGCTTCTGACTGACCTAAAAAGTCTGTAAGATGCCGACTAAGGCCAGCATTTTCAATGTCCGTAACTATTTCTTGAGACCTGTTAGTAATACCAGCATATGTAAAGATTCTAAATAATAAACACCTAATGGCTTCTTGAGGTGTGTTGTTTTTTAACGCTTGAGCGTATGGGTTAGATTTTACTAAACTTTCAGTATCTACACCTTTTATTTTAGTTTCAGCTGGTGAAACTGGAATAAAAATAGGTGTATCACCAAACCCAGTTAACTCTCTAAGTTCGTCCTGTCTAGCTATTTTCATTAACTGACTAAGTAACTCTTCTACGAAATTAACTTCATTGACTTTATCATATTCTGTACCACCCAAATCACCTCCTATCCAAGATTCAAATACAGAGCCATCATCACCTTTTCTCTTTTTTTTATATTCTAACCATGGATAAACTGGTTTATTATCATCAGTTTCATTTGTTAATTTTCTTAGTATTTCACTTCTATCTGAATTAGCTTGTGCATTTTTAGATACTTCTTCAATAGTTTCTAGAAATACTTGAGCATGAATGCAAAATATATCAACTATGTTTTTTATAGTTGGTTTAAAATCAAATGTGCTTATTTTATTTTTTACTAATTCACTAAGTTTTTTATCTAAAAATTCTTTTCTTTTTGCTATTTCTTTAGTAACTCTATTTATTTCTTCATAACAAGCGGTTAAATCGATTAAATAAAAATTTTCACCTGAGCTATCGGTAATTTCGTGTTTAAATTTTATTTCATCTTTTAAAATATTATTAGCTTCATCGGTGTATCCAATCCCACCGTCTACTGTAATTTTACATTCTTCTTTAGTATGTTTAACATTAGCTTTTTTAATGTTAATTATTTCTTTTTGGTTTATCTGTAATAAATCTATTTCTATATTTTTGTTAATTATTTTAACATCCTTTTTTTGACTATCTTTATAGTCTTTAATTCTTTGTTCTATTTTTTTTATTGGTAAAATATTACTTTTACCATTATTATCAAATAATGATATCATTTTTGATTTATTAACTAGTTTGTCACCAAGTTCAGATAGACCTGGTTTTTTTAAGTTATCTATATTTTTTTCTATTAAATCAATTTCTTCTGTTAAATCACTTAAAGAATTAAGTTGTTTTATAACGTCATTATCTTGTTTTATTTTTAAAAAAGATTCATTTATTGTGTTAACATACCCTAAGAACTTATCAATAGTCATTAATCCTGGATATTTTAGCTCACCTTTTTCATCTTTCATTCTTAGATACTCACCAAATTTAACTTTGCCTATATCTGTTAACACTGTTGCTCTCATGTAACCTAATAAACAGTCAGTTAATAATGCGTATGTATATCCGATAAATTCAGTATCTATTTCAAAATTACCACTAGTGGAATTAAACGATGCATTCCACTTAGTTAAATGTAGACAATAAGTTACTGCTTTGCCATAAAACCCTTGAACTGTTAATTTAAACAAGGGAAATGGTAATTCAAAAAACATCTTATATCTTGAATCTGAACCTTTTTCTAGTACAGAATTACCTCTTATGTCTATAAATTTTATTTTTATTATTGGAGTATACGCTGTGTCAAAAGTAATATCTATTGATTCTATACCTAAAGTTTCTAAGTCTCTTTCTTTACCAAAATTAGTACCTATTTCAGTATAATTAGTTGTTAAAGACCTTCTACCCCCACCTACATTAGTGCCGTCTATAAATCCTATTGTTTTACCACCTGTTTCGTTTGATATACCAGACCCTTCAGTTGCTGTACTTCTACTTTTAGAGATACTTTTTAACTCTACAAAAATTGAAAAGTCTTCTGTGTTTGGTATTTCCCTACCAGGACAATTTGGTTCAAGAAAAATTAATCTATTATCACTCGCCATAAAGTTTCGTATAAATTTCTACCGAATTTAAATATCTTTCCAACCCTGAATTAAGCGGATATGGAATTCTTAATATTTCACGGTCTGTTATATTAAATTCTAAACCACCATATTGCGGATTAGCCAACAGTATTAACCATCCACAATATGGGTTATTATAGTACTTTTGACTAACAATGTCAAGTCTTGTTTCACCAAGTTTATAAATAACATTTTTATCTGTATTAGATGGTTCTATTTTGATACCTGGGATTGGTTTCATAGAGCCATTAGTTTTGAACTGTTCGTATCTGTCGAAATATTGTGCCATAGTTATTTTAATAAATTATTATTAAGGGTTATTTGGGTTTGTACCTGAAAACCTTTCGTCTTCTAAATAAACTACTTTACTTGAAGTTTCAAATCCAGCATAGTCAGTCCATTTTAAAATTAACATGTGGTCACCTTCTGTACATGGTTTAACATCAGCAAAACCATCACCGTCAGCATCTTCAAATACAGTAAATGTACATGGGTTTAATAATGACATTATTTCATTAAAATCAGGACGACTACCTATAGAAAATTCAATAAGACCGTAGTTTATCGGCACATCAGCATTTAAACTAAAAGTAGCATAGCTTGATGAACTATTAAAAGTGTTTCCATCATTTGATGATTGACCACCTATTTCAAATGATTCTTTATCTATAGGGTTGGCTATTAAAAGACCTACAGTTATTAGTTCATTTGTTCTAGAGTCTTTAATTGATAGTTCTCCGTAATATTCTCTAGACAAGCCTGCACCTTTTGAACCTTCAAATGTTCCACCGTCTACAGATGAGAAGTCAGCACTTTTATCTATGGTTAGGTTTAAATTAAATCCAAACTCACCTAGATTGTTAAAGTAATCTATACGAATTTCTTTTAATATTTCTTTATCATTTTCAAGTGCAGCTAGTCTTTTTTCTTCATCTGATAAAGCATCTTTTCTAGCTTCCTTTTCTGCTAATCTTTTAGCTTCAAAATCTTTTACTTCTTCTTGGTCTTTTTTCTCTTTCTCTAATCTATCTCTAACCTCTTTAGAATAAGGGAAACTACCTTCAATAATTTCACCATCTTTTATTCTTTCAGCTCTTGGGTCGTATAATTCAGTATTTGCAAAGTAATTAAATGATATTGCATTTTGCAATCTATTAATAGGACCTTTCATACTTGAACCACCTATAAATGCAAAACTTATATTTACATTAGCTATCATTGGTTGTACACCTATACCTTCTGGATTTAAATCCCAAACAATAGGTTCATAATCAATAGTTAAACTTTCTATAATTATCTTAGTGTGGTAAAAGTCACCCACCCTAAGTATACATACTGGTGGTCTACCAAAAGCTAAGTTATCTGCCTTTCCGTCACTATTAGTAGGTCCTTGTCTCATACATTGTTGTAAAAATGTAAGTCTTGAGTTAAAACCTTCTGGAGTTATAGCATGAAATGCTGGGTGAAAGTTTTTTATTTTATCTTTAAATTGTGAATATACAAACCTATCAGTATCTTTTATACTTTCAAAATAATTACATTCAGTATAAAATCTAGACAATGGTATAGTAAAGGCTGGGTTAGGTTCGTTAGGGTCACGTTTTGTAGGGTTGGGATTAGCGTCCTTTTCTAATTTAGAGTCGTATGCAATTTGTACTGTTACTTTCCTATCTTGTTTACAATCTATGGTGTCTTGACTACTTTCTTGTTTACAACCACTGAAAGGTATAGCTTTACTTGTAACTTCAAATCTACTTTCAATATTAGGGCTGGTGTCACCATTTAAAAATTCATCTTTAAAATAAGTCTTAAGGTTATCAGCTCTAGCTAGAGCTAACTTTTTATTTCCTTCAGCATTACCTTGAGGTGAAGCAAACCCAGTTATAACAATTTTACAATATTTGCAACTATCTTGAATAAAATATTTATTATATTTACCTGGATTATTAAATCCAAACCATCCATTCTCTTCGTCGGCACCAGATAGGTCTGAAACTCTTATCTTGTTTTTAGAACCGTTTAAACCGAAATTAGTATTGTCAATGTAATCTTTTCCTTTAGACCCAACTATACCTCCACCTTTTGTAGTTCCTTCTCCAAATACTTTTTCTATATTAGTAGTCCCTTCTTCATAAACAATACCTGAAGGGTGTAAGTTGTAATCTATAATTCCACCTAAATCTGTTAACCCGTCTTCATAGTCACCTGAAGGTACTTCGGCAACGTCATTTGGGTAAAAAATATCAAATTGAAAAGAAGGTGTAGTTTGTGTTGGTACACCCTTTGGTTGTGCTTTATTATTTTTAGCTATTTCTAGTTTTGCTTTTTCTTCCGTAGATAAAACTCTATTTTGTATTTCTTCAATATCTAATGCTCCAGCAAAGAATGCAGAGTACTCATCATCAGTAGCGTTTTTAAAGAAATTTAAATAATTAGGGTGGTCAACAACTATCTTCCAAGCTAACGTTCCCGTTCTCTCTGTATTATTATAAGTATATATTGGTTCGCCTCTACCTATAAAATTAGTTCTATCGTAACTAGCTGAAACACTTTCGTTTATTGTTATATCATATGGTGGAAACCACATTATTCTACCCTTTGTACCTGTTAATGGGTCACCTGGACCTATCTCACATGGTGTTAATTTAGTTAGAGAGTCACTCCACGCTAAATTCTCTAATGAGAACATAAATCTTTTAATATTATTTCTATCTGAATAAGGGCCAATCTGTACAACTCCCATATCACCTAATACTGAGTCTGAAATATTTAAATTATTATCAACTCTTCCTTCTGGGCTTAACGCACTATGTTTTTGTAAGTCTACATATTCATCATACCTGTCAACTGGTGACCAAGCTCTAGCGAACATTTCGTCTGGGTCAAAATTATCACCAACACCCACTTTTCCGTCTTTTAGAACCGCACTACCTTTAGACATAAAACCTGAAACCCCTATTGTGTTTATTTCGTCATTAAAGTTTCTATGATTTGATTTTAAACCTTTACCGTTTACTAAGGTTCTCATTCTACCAGAGTTAAATAACTCTTGAGTTTTAAATAAAATAGATTTTGGTTCTTTAAAATCATCACCTCTAACAAAGAAATTATCTTTTCTAGCTAGTTTATTATTTTCTTTATCACTCCATATAAATTTTGAACGTGCCCCGTCTTGTGTCTCTATAGTTCCACCGAATATTTCTTCAGGACCTTCTTTAAATCCACTGTCACTAACCAAATCTTCTAAATTGTATGATGATTGAGGTATTGGACTATTTTCTGGTCTTAAATTTAATACATCTTTAATCTTACCGTCACTATTGTATAATGCATATATGTTTACGTCAGATGAAGATATACCACCATCTCTACTTCCGTCATTAAACCCTGGTGCGTAACCTTGTCTTTTACCTAAAAAGTTTGGATTTATATTTGCCTTTATATTACCAAAAAAATAACCTGCAGTACCTTTACCAGTATTTTCTAAAATATTATTAGCTCTTGTTATATTATCTACTGCTTGATAACCTTTAGTGTCGTATGAAAATATATCAGCATTTCTTGGTAATAAACTAACTGGTAATTTAGCACCAGTCATTCTTTCTAAGATATCAGCACCTAGACCTAATACCCCCTTTTTAACTGTTATTTTATTGTTTGGCACAAATAAATCACCACCCATAACTAGACTTAATGGATTTGTATTTATCCTACCTATTGTTTCTTCTTGTAAGTTAAAAGCTATATTGTTACCAATAGCTGCCTTTAGATATCTTGGACTTATCATACCTAATCTGGTATCATTTAAAGTTCCAGAACTAGTTAAAGCTCTACCAGCTAGTGAGCTTCTAACGTCAAAGTCAGGTACAAGAGTATTTGAGTTAGGGTCAACACCAACACCACCACCTGATAAGAAAGAACCTAATACATTAACTAATTGAACAGATTCTGTTTTACCATAATTTAAATTACCGTTTTCATCAAGATATGATTTAAATTGAGTTAATACTCCAGGACTACTATCTAAGTTAACTAAAGTTTGTTTATCTACATCTAAATACATATTTTTAGTTGTATTAAACTCTCTTATGTTACCACCACCAAAGGGACCGCTTTCTGGTACCGATGTTCTTGTGTAAGTCTCTAAAGTTCCAGCTAAACTGTAAGTATTAGGGTCTAATCCCAATAGTGCTAATACTGGATTAGGTACTGTTGTTAATAAATCTATACTTACATTTTCATAATCGTCAATATCTTGTTTATATTGGTTTACAAGTATATTTTCTTCTCTTACAAGTGAAGCGTTAACTAATGGACTGTTTGGGTCACCAAATGTATCTATATATTCGGTTTTTGTAATTATATTTGTATCTAAATACTCTATAGTGTCACTAGTGGAGTATTCAGTATTACCATCTTTGAATATATTGAATAATGTATTTTCATCTCTGTAGGATTCCCTATTAAGGGTTGGTGAAGATATAGGACCATCTACATAGATACCATAACCTACAGGTGGGAATTCTATTTCTTTGGTGTAATAATCAATAGGATAACCTCTATAATATTCATCTACTTTTATCTTACTGTACTTAACGTCTCCCTTTCTATAGATAGGACCGACTGTTTCTATATCTTTAGAACCTTTTATCAAGCCTACACCGTCACCTATAGAGGGTATACTATTTATACCGTCTAACCATGAACTAAGACTGTTATCTGTAACTGTATCAGCTAATAGGTTTCTTTTTAATAATGCATCTCTAAAATCTGGAGAGAAGTTGTTTATGGTAAATGGTGAACTACCTGGCATAGTTAAATCTTTTATTATAAATACTATGCTAATAGAAAATTTGAGAAAATAAAGAATTTTAAGTATTAAAAATAAATTCCTTATATTATATTAATAACTATAGTTATAATTATAGTTATATTATTATATTTATTATTAATTATATACTATATATATTATTATATTTATTATTAATTATATACTATATATATTATTATATTTATTATTAATTATATATCTTATATTATATATATAAAACAAAAATACTAAATAAAATTACATTTGTCAACACTTATGCAATTTTTTTTTATTATGCTGTCATATATTTGAGGTCCTGGATTTAAAATACCACCCGAAAGCATCATAGACGCTTCTTCTTTTATCTTTGTATTAAGACCTCTAATAAATGATTTATTATCTACAATCTGCTTAGCTATATCTTCATCCATACCTTTAGCATTTATATTTATAGTAATTTTAATATCATCAAAAGTATGTTTTACCTCTTCAGTTTTAACACTTTTACCTAATTTATCTAATTTACCCTCTTGAGTTGACGCAGCTAAAACTGCATCGTTAACATTTAAAAACTTATCATTAGGGTTAAACTTTACAATTCCATCATCTGTGGGAATCATGGTAGGCGGCTCATATGCCGTACCTGATTTTGTTCCAGCCCTAGCCTTAGCTTTTGCCTTAGCTTCTTCACTCCCATATTCTTGAAAAGCACCGTATGCTGCACCAGCTAAACCACCAACAGCAGCACCTATAGGTCCAAGCAACATACCCAAAGCGGCACCTTTAAGTGCAGAACTACCAATACCCATAGCTTTACCAGCACCACTATCTCGGTCATCCATCTTGCTTCTACCGTAATCTAATGCCATACCTCCAAGACCAAGCCCAAGACCAGCACCCATACGAGCACCCATGCTCATACCGCCACCTCTACCCATACTAGTAAGTCCCTTAGATAGTTTGTTATTGCCAAGTGTTTTAATAAGAGCTCTCCTACCCATAGTACCTCTACCACCAGTAAGACCACCACTACCGACACCACCACCACCAACTCTAGCTGTTAGATTAAAACCAAGACCTAAGCTCATGCCTCTAGCTACCCATGTAGCGGCTTTAAACCCTATAACGGCAGCTAACATACCTTTAGGTCCAAGAGACTCAACCCAGCTAGCTATGGTAGGTATAACAGTCTTACCGAAATCAGCTATAAAGCTACCTATTCCTTTAGCAAAAGATTGAACACTATCGTAAAACCCTTTTTTCTTAGAAAGGTCCATCATTATTTGTTGCAGAGGCTTCATACCTTCTTTAAGACCACTAGCTAAAGGTAATAATAATCCTTGAAGTTGTTTTTGTATATCTTCAAAAACATCAAGAGCACTTCTAGCCTCTAATGCTCTTTCTTTAAGACTTTTATCTTTTTTTCTAATTGCCTCTAAATCTTTATTATTTAAATCTTTTAAATCTTTAACCTCTTTACCAGTATTTATAGTTATTTTACCATCTTTACCTATTTCAGCAAGAGACTCAACCATAGCTTTATCTTTTTCAGGTATATTAATAGGTGATACAGAACCAATCATTTCAATCCTTTTCTGTGCTTTACCCATTTTTGCAAGCTCTTCTGCTGAAATACCCAACATATTAGCAAGCTCCCTCATCCTATCAGCAGCAAGACCACCTTTAATATCAAAAGTGCCATTTTCTTTGTTGTATTCTACAAATTCAGATGTAGCTTTACCTATATCTTTAGCAAAACCTTTAAAATCATTCCTAGCTTTAAACATTAACTGCATAGGATTTGCCATTCGAGCAAACGCTCCACCCATTGTAGATAATTGAGCAGACAATTCAATAGCACCTTCTGGTCTAAAAACCTTATCAGCTAATCCAGCGATACCATCTAAGTCTAATTTAAGTCTTAAAGCTTCACTAGTCATTTTAGCAAGCCCCTTAACCCCATTTTTAAAATTATACTTTTGAGCAAACTTTAAATTCTTTTGCATGGATTCAGCAGCTTTAGCTGAGTTTACACCCATGCTGTCGGCTATATTCATAGTCTCTTCAATCAAGTCCCTACTAGTGCCCACACTAGCTCCAAAATCGTCCATAGCTCCAGCCATACCAATAGCAAATTGCTCACCAATACCAGTACCTTCAGATAATTCACCCATAGCCATAAGACCTTCTCTGGTCAACATGACAGACCTTCCTATTTCTTCACTATAACCTTTTTGTAAGACCGCCAACTCTTTAATACCAACACCCATTGCTTGAGAAGCTAACCCAGCACTTTGCATATTATCAGCAAAAGCCTGGAACTTACTATTTCCAAGACCCATACTACGTGCTGCGTTACGGATTTCTTTATCCATTTCGAAGACACCATATGACTTAAGTTTATTCAACCCAAAAGGAACCATCTTTTTAGTGGAATTCCAAATAGCTCTAGATTTACTAGCACCCTTAACCATTTTTTTGGTCTCTTCAGCACCTTCTTTTAATAACTTTACATGCTCTTCTAGTTGTTTAACTGATGCTCCTCTAGCTGCTTTCTCCGCTTTTAAAACTTTAAGCCTGTCTTTGTCGATACTTAACCCTTTTTTCAGTTCGGCTTTTAATTTTTTTAATTCTTTTCCTTCTTTATTATTCCAATCTGTTTTAAATTTAAGTGCTTTATCTTTTAATTTTTCTTGTCTAGCTATTTCTATATTAATATCACGAATTTTGCCATAACCATCACGTAATGAAGTAATACTTTCCTCTAACTTACTTTGTTCTTTTCTCATCTCAGAAAGACTCTTTTTAGCCTTTCCTACTTCTTCGTTAAACTTTTCAAAATCACTAGCCATAACTTAATATTTTAATCTTTTGTTGTTGGTTTTATTATTTTAAACTTACCTTCACCTTTCTTAGTAAACTCTTTTTCCACTAAACTACTTTTAGAGAATATTGAAGCTTTATATACATTAAAGTCATCCCTTTCTTCAAGTAATTCACCTATAATTATTTTACCTAAAGTTTTTTTATCGTCAGCAACATCACTAGTAAAATCAGTATACAAGACTGGATAATCACCTGCTTTATTTAGTTTTTTAAGTACAACTCTTATTTTTTCATTTTCTCTAATATAACTATCTTTAAATTCTAACTTTATAAATTCACCCTCAATTTTATCGTTAGATTCAAATTCATCGTAAAATTTAAGTTTTTCAGTATGTTTATCAATATAAAATCCTAACTCAGCTAATTTACCTTCAGCTGGTATCATACCTCTATCCCTAGCTAACCCTATTAACTCTAAGAAAAAATTAGGTCTTTCATATAATGAAGCTTGTAATAAATCACTATCTGCAATAAATTGTTTAAAATATTCTTGCATTTCTTTATCAGTCAAATTTAAATCATCATCATCATCATCTGAACCTGATGTTACTTTAAAATTAACAACATCCCATATTTCAATCTCGGTTGCTTTATCATCTTCACCACCAATATATTTATTTATCTTAATATCAAAAGTAAGTGGGTCTTCTTTCTTTATTACTATATTTTTTTTATTAATATCAAAAATTAAACGTGAATCTTTTGAATCGGAATACCTAGACGCACCTTCACCTTTAGTTTCGATAATTTCTAAATTAATACTATTTGAAGTTACAGCCAAAACATCAAAATAAATAATACTTTTATCACTTAACTGTAACGCAAAACCATAATCTTTTTTTAATCCTCTAAATTTCTCTAAAATCTTATCTTCATTACTTTTATCATCTTTAGGCTTATCATCTTTAGGTTTATCATTAGAATCATCGTAAGTTAAAGTATCTACATTTAAAGAAAATAAATTTTTAGCTTTATCAAATAAATTACATCCAGTTTTTTGACCATCATCGTAACCTGATATATCCTCTACATTATTCCACCTACTAGCTCTACCTTTTTTTAAATCATCTAGCATTGATTTATCCTTACTAAGATTTTTATCTTGTACAGATTTATAAGCTAAAGACTTGCCAGATAATGGATTTCCATCCAATAAAAAGTAAGCATTTTTATAAACACCTTTATCACAGCTTACCATAACTACATTATTATAATCTTTAGCTACAATTCTAAAAGTTAGAACCTCTTTTTTACCGCTAGATTCTCTAGTAACCTTAAGTATATTACCAACTTTTACTTTACTCATAAACGAAGAGGTAGATTCATTTAAAAGTCTATTGTATTGGGACTCTGTGACAACTACCTTTCTTTTTTTGTTGTTAAATATTCTATTATATTGAGATTCGTTTAATATTAGTTTCATCTTAAATCTTTTATTATAAATATCTGATATAATGAAAAATACCTAACTAAATTAATAGTTAGGTATTTATTTCATTTTAATACATATATTTATTATTTTATATATACTGGCACAATTGCAAATTCTGATATTTCATCTATGCTATTACAGAAATTTATAGCCTCTTCTTCAGTTTCAAAAGTACCGTCACCATTTTCATAAATAGGGTTATAAAATACTGACATATTATTAGTATATAACCCATTATTTTGAATAATTAAAACTTTATATTTTTTCATATATCATAAATATAAAATTTTTATGTTAAATCTAAATTACCGTCTTTAAATTTAGACTTTAGTTGTTGCCCACCAACTTTTGTTGTTCTAGTTCCTTTAGCATTCTTATTACTAGAAGACTCCATACGCTCCTCTATAGCTTCAGTTTCTTTTTGCTTATCATCCATCAACTTAAGTAAGAAAAATCTTCTTTCACAGGTAGGGGCTGATAATACATCTTGATAAGTCATACCAACATGTTTAATACAAGCAAAAATCTCCTCCCACAAGTACTCTTTAAATTTAGCGGTTAGGCCAAAAAAACCTTTGTGTAAAGGGAAGAAACGTGTCAATGGACCCACCTCCAGGAGTCCTAACATTTATTTGTAGGTCAATGTCACATATAATTGTAGACGTAAATTCTCTTAATTTTTGTGCGTCTAAAACACGCATATTATTTACAAACTTCTTAATAAACAGTCTATCTCTATTCCCATCAACATCAACAATCTGTCTTTCTAATATTAATGTCTGCTCTTCACCGACAACACCCTCTGGTGTATTCATAACAATTTCTTCTAACTCGTCAACATCTCCAGTATTTAACAATTTAAACTTAACCAAGTTTTTAGATAACGGTAACTCAAAGTGATAAAGACCATCATCAGAAGGGTCAACTGTTAATTCAATAGTTTTTAATTCTGAAAGATTAACCTCATATTCAAATTCTTCATTATTTTCATCAGTAATAGTTACTGGATACATCTCACCGTAACCAGTAGCCCTAAGCCAAATCATAATAGCATTTCTATCTCCAGGAAGTAAATCTTTATATCTTAATCCAGGTTCAAGTAACTTTCGGTTAATCAATATTTCTAAGAACTTACCACTCTCAACCAAGTTAGGTGATGTTAAAATATTTTCATCAGCTGTAGTTAAATAAGCAACCTTAACGCTTTTCTTACTACCTGGGTAAAATTTACCCTTAGAAGGTAATGGAATAACATCATAAGGCTGATTCATTTGAGGTTGACTTAAAGAGTCAATATATGGGTCAACCTTATCACCTCCAGAATTATCATAGTTATTATAACTACTATATGTCGGTGGAACTACAGGAGGAACTACAGGTGGTTCTACGACACCATTAGCTTGTACCGATTCTCTAGTTTGAGACATCAATTCTTTCTGTTTTAATTCTAATTCTTCAGAAGCCTTAGCGTTCTTAGCTAATTGCTCATCTCTAAGCCTCATTTGTTCAGCCGTTCTTTTTCGCATCTCTTCAACAGCTTTAGCTTCACTTTCTGAAACGCTAAAATTTTGAACGTTATTTTCCTGATTTACATTTTCAGGTGAAACCTGTTCAGCACTTTGAAAAACATTAGGTTTTTTATCACTCATACTTAAAACTTTTTTTATAATTATTATTTAGTAATGTAACATATAAATATCATAAGTAAAGTTTTTAAATAAAAAAAGACCAAGTTAATGGTCTTTAATTTTTAATTATATATTAATTAGTATTATGTTTAAATTAGTTTGTAATTATCATTACCAAACATTAAGTCAAAACACTCATTAAGTTTAGCTTCATATAATGACTCACTAACCTCTTTATTATTATCTTTACTTTTAGGGGTAATAAACTCCTTCACTTTCATCACCTTATCTAGAACCGACGCTATAAATCTTAATATTAATAACACTACTGATGTTTTTAGTAAAAAACCACCTTTAAGTACCACCTCAGAATTAAATGCACCATCATCCAACCAATCACCAGGCCACCAGTTAACACTCCAATCAAAATCAAATCCAAAAACAAATTGTGCTACAGCACCTATCAAAGCACCTAAAGAACCTAAACCTAAACTAGATATAATTTTTTTTCTAGAATCCGCATCATTTAACTTTGTAGAAGCAGACTTTGCTAGTTTTTTTATAGCCTCTTTTACTTTTTCATATAAATTTTTAACCTTTTCTCTATTTTCTTCGTCTTCCCATTGGTCTTTGGCAAAACCTAATGCTTTAGATATAGCTTCTTTACCTGTTTCGTATACGTCATCAGCTAATTCTCCTGGTTTATCTCCAATTTTATTTTTAACCGTATTTCTAAAACCTTTAAGGGTATCAATCTTTTTCTGGACCTTTTCAGGAAATTCTTTAACATAACCCATAAACTTATTGGCGATATCTTTTAAACCTTCGTCTAAATTATCCAACTCTTCGTTTAATATTTTATTACATCTTTGCTCAAATAACATATTAGCTTTAAGCATAGCAACTGTTTTATCATGTCTTCTCATAGTATAATTGTTTATTTATAAATTATTTTTTAATTATTTATTAACTTCTGAAGTTCTTTAGGGTGTTGTGCAAGTAATATCATAATTTCTGGATACTTAGTAACAATATCGGATATTTTATTACCCATATCTTTAATCAACTCTTCATTATTAATTATAAAATCGTACAACTCATCACTAGTACCATTATAACTAGGGTCGTGAACTAATTTAGTAGCTACAACATTAGCCATATTCACATAATCATCACCTTCATTTAAATAATTTTCATTTATCTTGTCTTGACCAGATAATCTTCTAAATTCGTTTAACATTTTCTTATCCATAATGTAAGGGGTTTATTTTAATGTATTTAACATTTTTTTAATTTGTTCTTTTAATGTTTTTACTATTTTAAAGCTAGGTCCTTTTTTATTTATAGGTACTTTAATTGTTTTAGGTGACTTATTACTACCCTTAACATTTATAGTATACTTTCTTCTATCTTTAAAAGTAATTTCGTTAAAATTATTATCAAGTTTTTTTATTTCTATATTTAACTTAGGACCATCTGGAGATATTATTCTATGTATTTTAACATCTCCTAAATACTCTCCTTGAATAATGTTATTTAATTTAGCTTCGTTTCGTTTTTGTCTACCAGCTGAAACCCAATCATTTCTAATGCCAATAACTTCACAATTACCACCAACGGTAGTACTAAGTAAATCATCATTATATTGACCTCCAGCCTCACCACACTCACACTTTCTCCATTTAGTGTGTACAAGTCTTACAACGTCAAGACAACTTTTACATAAAATTAACTTCATAATATAATCTTATAAATATAAATATCTAAAAAAATACAAAAAAACCACTTAGTTGCAGCGATACTACTAAGTGGCTCAATAGCCGTAGCTATAACGGTCCTAATCCGTATATTTTAATTTTTTAATTATTATTAGAATAATAATATTGCTCTATCAAACCTCAAATCAGCTGTAATGTCAGCAATACCGTCATCATCAAAAGATAAGTCACCAAAGTTAACGTTAGTAAGCATAGTTTGTTGTAACAACCACTTTTCAATTACTACACCAGTCGGGTCAAGCATTTCTAACTCAACTTCCTTTTTATAACCAGCGGCATAACCCTGTCTACCTGTAATAGATTCAGACTGCAATCTAACCCACTCCATTATAGCTTGAGAAGCAGAAGGACCAATAGGGTCTCTAAACGTAACTGAAATTGACTCCCAGTTAAACCTACCCACAACCCATGTTGAGGTATTTAAGAAAGGTATTTCAACTTCATTTTGCGTGATAGCAGGTCTTGAAGCAGAAGCTAACCACCATTCCTGAATTCCTAATTCAGCTGGAAATCTTAATAGCCACCTATTCTTTTTCTTTGGCTCGTAAGTTCCAGGCATTTTCATTAATAAATCTGCCATAATTTTGTTTTTTAAATATTCATTATTTTAAATAAAAGTCTTTGCTTTATTAATAAATATCTAGTTTTTAGAAAAAAAATAAAAAAAACATTCTAATATTTGCTTTATATGTTTTTTTATTATATATTGAGGTTATGAAAATATTATTAACGATTTTTTTATTTATCATTTCACACTTAATCATATCACAAAAAGGTATGGATAGTTTAATTTTTAATGAAATAAATAACATTAGAACCAATCCAAAATCATATATACCACTTATTGAATCTTATATACTCACCCAAGAAAAAATGAAAGATTTAATTAGAAAGGGTAGATTTAAAACTATTAGCACATCTGGTGTTATGACAAGCGATAATAAAATGAAAAACCCTAAGACAATCAGTGGTATTTCATGTATCAATAGAAACATACTAGCAGCTAAAGAACTTATATTAGAATTAAAAAAATTAAAAAAACTTAATCCATTAATCTTTAATTCATCTATGGACAGTATAACTGATAAACATGGTAAATACTTAGACAGCACTAATGTTAGAGGTCATTACGGACCTAATAAAGAAACACTTAACGATAGGTTTAAGTCTTTAAATTTAAGAATAATATCAGAAAACGTATGTAGTGTAGGTTCATTTGTTTATAAAAAACAAAATGTTAAACCTATAATTATAAACCTACTAGTAGACGCTGGAATAGACAACAGAGGCCATAGAAAAAACATACTAGACCCTAAAGTAAAATTTATAAGTGTATATATGAGCAAAAAAACTTGTGTACAGAATTTTTCTTTATAATTATCTGTTATCTTGACAAGGCCATACAGAATCCTTAAAGTTGAATTTACAAGAATTTTTACCAAGCTTAGTATTAGACCTATATTTTTTACCTCCACTTTTCTTAGAACCTGTTTTTTCAACCTTTTTAATTAAAACAAAATACACATTTTCAGCAACTTTACCTACTGTAGAATCAGAAGGTAATCCAGCAACATCGTAACTAACAACTATTTTAACAATAACATACCTAGCAGAAGGGTCTTGAGGTGTTGCTGCGTTATCCTCACCCTTACCTTGGTCATATAAAATATTTTGCTTTATAACAGAACTATCAACGTTTAAGTCATTAACTAAATAATTACGCACTTCATTATTTCTAAGTGTTGACAAACCTTTATTACCACTTAAATCTTCATCATCTACAAATTCAAAATCATCATCCTCACCATCATCTACAGGCATTTTTTTTAGAGCAGAAATTACCTCTGCCCGTAATTCATCTGATAATCTTTGCTTATCTGTAGAGGAATCAATAGTAACCGAAATAACTTTACCCCCATTTTCTTCAACCATAGATACTACATAACCTAAATTATAAGCATTTTCAGAATTAATATCCATTTCATACTCACCTACACCAAATAAATTATCAGAAAGGTCAACATTTACGGTAGTGTCTATTGTAGTCTCAGCTGGTAATTCACTAATTAAAGTATCTTTTGTTATTTCAACACGCTCAATAGCATAACCTTGTTTTATCTTTTGTTTTGCTGTTTTAGCATACTTAGTATTAAAGGTATCAATACGCTCACTATCAACGTCTTTTAATTTTTCTAAGTTTTCATCACTCATTTCTATCTCAGCAGCATTAAAATACTTTAATAATTTATCTTTATTATCATTAGTAATTTTACTTGGTAATTTAGATTGAACTTTACTAGCTTTTTCTATAGTATCAGGACTAACATCTACTGTCTGAGCTTTAACACCAGCCACATTAGCAAGAAGTGTAAGACCAAGCACAACATCTTTCCAACCCTCTTCTAGAATTTCAGAATCTTTATTTTCATTTATATGATTTACAATTAAACTTAATTGATGTTCTGTTATTTTTATTTTTTTAGCCATTACAATAGATTATATATATAAATATCTTATTAAAACAAAAAAGCCCCATATAGGGGCTTTTTTATATTATGTATTATTTATTAAACGTCATCAAAACTAGCACCAGTTGGCATAATATTGAATTCTACTGAAATAAACTCTAATGCTCTGGTAGGTTTTAAATAAATCTTACCAATCAATTCATTTCTATCAATTGATTCTGGGTCGCTATCTAACACTACTCTAAAGTCAGTAAGACCTCTTTCACTTCTAATGTTATCCAAAATTGGATTAACAAGTGATAAAAATTGATTTCTTACAACATCATCGTTTTGTTCAAATAAAAGTCTAATAGATACAGCAGAAATAAGTTTTCTAGCCTGTAACAATAGTCTTCTAACGTTAATTCTATCAAGAGCAGATTCTTTAATCTGTAAAGTCTTGTTACCCCAAATCTTAATACCTTCTGAAGCAAAAGTAGCTATCGGGTTAACTCTACCATCATAAAGAATATCTCTATCAGTTTGGGTCAACTTAACTCTAGCCTTAATAGCGTCAACATCACCTCTTTGCACACCAGCAACCGCAAACCAAGGGAATGCAATATTATCTGTTAATGCAATGTTTCTTACAACATCTCTAGTAGGTGGCATATAAACATATACATTGTTCTCGGTATCATTAACTTGAATCCAAGGCCAATATACAGCCGTATAGTTACTGTCAAGTCCAGTGTTATCTAACTGGTCTACAACATCTTCTGGTAACATTGCATCACCTGAAGCGTCAGTATCTGGTATTGTTACTATATAAAGCGAATCCGCTCTATCTTGCTCTACCATCTCAACAGTTTCTTCTACTAAGTTACTATTACTAAACGCATCAATACCTGGAGTAGTTAATACGTTAATGTTTATCGCTTCTGGGTTTTTCATAGTCCATATAGCCTCTAAGTAAGCGTAGTAATCAGAATTATTACCCTGGTCACCGTTACTAACAGATTTAGCTTTAAATGCTTCACTAAGTAAACCAGCCTTAGCTTTAAGTCCACCAAATTGATAACCATCAATATTAGTTCGTCTAGTTCTATATTTATCCCATCCATCAAAACCACCATAAGGTGCAAATGTGAATTTTCTAGCAAAAACTTTTTCATAATCAGTACCAGCAATACCAGAATCAGTTCTAAACTTAGCGTTACCAGTTTCAAACTTAAATATAGGACTGTAAGTATTACCAGAAGCGTCAATAACAATTTTTACATTATCTATTGTTGCACCAGTCGCATCAACATCCATATGAAATCCTTTAGTCATACCAGTCCAAATATCTTGAGTGGTAGACAAAGGTTTACCCTTATAATCAAAGAAATCTTGGTCAATACCTTTAGTATTTGAAAGACCTAAATAACTCTTTCTTTTATTCTCAAAAGCTGTATAAGTTTTCTTGTATTCAATAGTTGGAGTAGAAACCGTAGGGTTACTACCCTCAGTGTAATCCCTTACAGGGAATCCAATAAATCCAGCTGGGAAAGCATCTGACGTATCAGACTCTTCTTCCACTTCAACTAGAACATAGTTGGACCTAGAAGCAAATTCACCATCAAGTGTACCAACTCTTTTACTAATAAAATTACCAGAAAGTGGATTCATACTACATCTAGTAAATCTTTCCAAAACTACTGGTTTAGCATCAGTGTCATTATAAGCTCTAATCTCAATATCAAATTCTTTATCATCAGGTTTAATATTCTTAATAGAAATCTTAAACATATTATTTGCAGTATCACCATCTGATATTGTCCAAAGTCTAAAAAGTCTTAAAATGTTTGTACCTCTAAGTTCTGAAACAACCCAAGGAGTTACAGCTGGTTTATATTGTGTTTTATAATCTTTAAACCTGTCATCATATTCAACTATTGAATCAATATTTATACCTCTAATTTTACTGTCAGTAACACCGTCATTAAACATATTTGAAAATAATTCCGAAACAAATAATTCAGTGCTACCATCTTGTATACCCTGACCTAATACTTTACTTATGTAATTTTTCTTAGTAGTATCAAATGATAATGAATAATCAAAAGATTTTCCATCTGAAGTAGTACCAGTCAAACCGAAATCACCTTTAGGGTCTGTTGAAGCTGCAGTAATTAAAGAGCTAAAATTAACAGTATTAGCTGTAAGACTATGAATTAATTTTTCATCACCATTATACTTACCTCTACTTCTAAGTAAAGAAACTAACTTATTTTCTATAGTTTCATAACCAGTACCAGAATAATGAACAGTATTACCACTAGTTATACCAGTTGTATTACCAGAACCATCAGTTCCTTTTGTAGTATACATAAAATTAATAACAGCACCTGAAAAAGTACCCCCGTTTTTCTCATATATTGGACCAATACTATTAACCGTAGTCGAAGTAACAGCAGAAGACAAGAAAGACAACTCACTAGTTAAAAGACCGCCATTATACAAGGATTGAACCAATGAGTCAGTTGAAATAAAACTAGTTATAACACCAGAAGTATTAGCTGTAAACTGCATCAAAGTAGCACTATTACTAGACGAGACAGTAACACCCGTTGTACTAGTGTCTAATGCAGCATCTAAAGTTATACCCCAAGCTAAACCAGCGTCATAACCAGAAAATCCTAAGACTCTAGTTACATATAATTGATTTGACTGACTAAGATAAGACTTAGCCACATAAGGTAACTCATATTTAGGTGCTTCATTATCTTTAATCTTTGTAGCGTTTAAACCACCAAAGAAAGATTTAAATTCATCGTAATTACCTACGAATATAGGTTGAAAAGCTGGACCTTTAGTTGCTTCACCAACTAATCCAAGAGTAGTAACACCAACCTGACGTGTTACAAACGATAAGTCATTTTCTGAAGTGTAAACACCAGGACTCACAAATACTTTATCTGCCATTATTTTTTGTTTTTAAAATTTATATTATTATTACTTGTTATTTATAAATATATAGTAAAACTCGAAAAGAAATTTTTATGCCCTGATAAGGGCATAATTAGTATGACTTTTTTCATACTTTTATCATATTTATAT
>Ga0209535_1000305_pt1 | contig 34132 bp, 38 predicted proteins | sample LinPmetageLP28_FD_184041 | JGI IMG/M metagenome (GOLD analysis project Ga0209535, IMG submission 184041) | Marine viral communities from the Pacific Ocean - LP-28 (SPAdes) (version 2) | ecosystem: Environmental > Aquatic > Marine > Oceanic | place: Pacific Ocean | collected 2009-08-22
TTAGCTAAAGAGAATATTCTTAACAACACCGTAACTGTACTCAAAGGCAGAGCAGGATCTGGAAAATCACTTTTAGCAGCAAATGTAGCGTTAGATCTTTTATTCAGAAAAGAGGTAGAGAAGGTTATTATAACAAGACCTCCCGTTGGAGCAGGTCCTGATATAGGATTCCTTCCAGGCGACATTAACCAAAAACTAGCCCCATTCACAGCACCGGTGTATGAAAACATGTATAGGCTGTACAACAAAGAAGCTATTGAGAAGTGTGTCGAAGAGGGAAAGATAGAGATACTTCCGGTAAACTTCATGAGAGGTCGAAACTTCACTAATTGTTTAGTGGTAGCTGATGAATCACAGAACCTTACCGATACACAGACCGAGCTAATCCTAACAAGAATATGCTCAGGAAGTAAAGTTGTATTTTGTGGAGACAACGCTCAAATTGACTTACAGATAAAGAAAGACTCAGGATTTGACTTTATGTGTAAACATCTTGTAAACATTAAAAGCTTCAACGTAATACAACTAGCCAAAAGCCATAGGCACGGAATTGTGGATTCAATCATAGACGTCTATAAAAACTTCCGCGCTTAATCCACTTCAAACTAAATTGGCAACTATTTATAGGTAAAAGCTAGTAACCTATGAGTAGTGTACCAATATGGCCAGGATCGAGCTCGTTCTCAACAGTCTCAGCATCTTATTATAATACCCCTTCGACTGGATCGAAGCCAACTCCTTTTGGTTTCTACGATAACGATCCAACATTTAAAACACAAGCAGATGGTGTAGCAGACTATTGCGCAAAAAGTCTTGGATATCCTATTATGGATGTTGAACTTCAAGACATCAACTTCTTTGCAGCCTTCGAGGAGTCTGTGACAAAGTTTAGCTCAATGGTCAATATGTATAATGCTAAAGATTATATACTGACTTTACAAGGCACATCTACAGCATCTAATGCTAGCAGCAGAACTGTAACACCCAACCTAGGTCGTACGATTGCAATGGCAAAGACGTATGGTACAGAGATTGGATCAGGTGGAGATGTTGATTGGAAGCGTGGTCACATAGCAGTTAGCTCAGCAACACAGAGCTACGATTTAGATGCACTGTGGTCAGAGGTTAGTGAGTCTGGAAAGAAGATAGAAATTAAGCGTGTGTTCCACAACCCAACACCAGCTATTAGCAGATACTTTGACCCTCAAACAAACACTGGAGCGGGATCACAAAATATGCTAGATGGTTTTGGATGGGGATCATACTCACCAGCTGTATCATTTTTAGTGATGCCTATATATGCAGATCTTCTTAGAATGCAAGCAATTGAGATGAATGATCAAATACGAAAATCAGGATACTCATTTGAAATACAAAACAACAAACTACAAGTCTTCCCAATTCCTGAGTCACCTTACACCTTATTCTTTGACTATGTGTTAGTTGAAGATCGAGATAATCCACTCAAAGAACCTACTGGATCCGTTAGCGATTTAGCAAATGTGCCTTACGATCGAATCCAGTTTGGTGACATTAGAGACGTAGGTGTACAATGGATATATGAGTATACTTTAGGATCTTCACTAACTACATTAGGATTGGTTAGAGGAAAATACACAACTGTACCTATTCCTGGATCAGAAACAACACTTAACGGTGCTGATCTTATATCGCAAGGTACAGAAAGAAAGACACAACTTATAACAGACTTAAAAGAAATACTATTAGCAATGGGTCGCGAAACTTCGATGCAAGCAGAAGCAACGATTGCTACAGCAATGTCAACTACATTAGCAAAGGTTCCAAATCACATTTATATAAAATAATATGGCTTTATTTGGAAGACAGAGAGATATCGATATGTTGGTCGGAATTAACCGCGAACTACTTAATGATGTGATAGAGCAGCAAGTAGATTTCTATAAACCATATCTACCAGATACAAAATCTAAAGATACCGCTAATCTGTATGGAGAAGCGTCATCTCAAAAAACATGGCATCGTCCAGTTAGACTAAACACTCTAATAACGTATGAGGCAGATACACCAATACAAGACGATCAATTTTTAGATTTTAACAGACCAGTAACCTTTGCTTTCTTGAGAGATGATCTAGTACCATTTAACCTCGTAATGGAATTAGGAGACATTATAGAATATAGAAATAAGTTTTTTGAAATTGATGACATTAATGAGGGTCAGTTTGTAATGGGGAAAGATAAGAATCATCCAAAGAGTGTTGGTACAGAGTTTGGTAGAAGTATTTCTATCATATGTGTTACGCATCAAACTAACCAAGGAAGATTACAAATAGCTAAAGCAAGATTATAATGTACACAAGAAAAAACCTACCTACATCACAATACGAATTGTCAAAAGGAGTTGAGAATAAAGCATTTGGACGCTCTAATGATACCCGTAGAGATGATGACAAGATAAAGGATCTTGAGATAGGTTTGTATGATTTAGATTATTGTATAAAGTGGTATTTTGATAATACCATTAAGCCTCGTGTTGACGATTTTGGACGAGTAGCTGAAGTGCCGGTTGTATATGGTGGTGGAGAGAAGTGGAAACAAATACAAGAAGATGGTTACTTGAGAGATGTTGGTGGGAAAGTGCTTAAGCCAATTATATCATACAGAAGAACAAGCATCTTAAAGAATAGAAATCTTGGAAACAAGATAGATGCCAACTTCCCACAACTATACAGATCTCAAGAAGTTAAATATACATCTCAAAATAAATACGATCAGTTTAGTAAGATAACAAACATAAAACCAGCAAGCACTTTTATAAACACAATCATTCCAGAATATGTAGACTTAACATATGAAGTCGTAATATGGTCCGACTTTATTGAACACATGAATAGTATTGTAGAATCTGTAATATACTCTGAAGGTGCATACTGGGGAGAACCAGAACGATTTAAGTTCAGAACAAAGATAGACGATTTCCAAAATACTACTGATCAGATGGCTGATGCTGATAGGGTAATTCGTACTTCATTCACATTAACATTATTTGGATACATTGTACCAGATGTATTAATCAAACACCTCAGTAAAAAAGTTGCAGACAAGACAAGCTCAACACAACAACTCAATGTTGGACTTAATGTGGATGCTGACGAGTCAGTGTTTGAAGATACGCTGAGTGAAGGATTAGGTGCTGCGTCAGAACTTACAGATGGAGTACAAATAGAATCTTCTCCAGTACCGTTGAGTGTAGACTCTCAAATCCCCGCTGCAACACTAACATTCTTAGGAACAAACGTAAGTGTACTTGCTACAAGTCAGACTTCAGACACCGCTACATTCCCAGGCAGCTTCTTAACTGCTCCAAGTGGATTACCAGCAACTAGTAAGAACGACTTTATATTCTTTGTGAATGGTCAAAACTGCGAACCAGCAGCTATATCAAACTTCACTGATAACGGAAACGGTACATGCACAGTTACATTTAACACTTCTGAACTAGGATTTACAATCGCAGCAACTGATGAAGTAGTAGGAACCGGAAAGTTTAATACCTAAATATGGCAATAATACAACCAGGACAGTTAGCGACGGGATCATATAACATCAGCGGATCATTCTCTGGATCTTTCCAAGGAGATGGTAGCTCACTGTCTGGAGTGGGATCAAGCTTTGCATTAGTATCCGGAAGTGTCACAGCAAGCGTAGATATTCAAAATACGATATTCCTCATTAAGTCTGGAAGTAGTACCTTATTTACAATAGACAAGGAAGGATCAACCACAATATCAGGAAGTGCAGAAACCTTGTTATTAATAAAGAATCAAAACAGCACAGAAGTATTAAGTGTTAGTCAGAGTGGAGTGGTAGTTTTATCTACTCAATCCGCCGAACTCACAACAACAGCACCAAACGGAGGCATTTACTTTACTTCTTCATCGTTTTTTGTCGGTTTAGACTAAACCTAGATATTTATATAAAAGGTCATATTAAAAAAGAAATACACACAATAAATAAAATAAAATGGCAGATTGGAAAAAAGTAGTAGTCTCAGGATCAGCGGTATCGCAACTGAATAACGATGCAGGTTACTTGACCGCTGGAACAATAGGTGTACCTAATAGCTATTCAACAGCTTCTTTTAACGGAACACATCTAATAGCGAATACAACAACATCATCGTTGTCTTTTGCTTCTGCGTCAGGAGAGGGATTAAACATAGCAGCAAACGCTACTTCAGATACGCTAACTTTTAGCTTAGATGCAATACCAAATGCTAGTTTAGCAAACGGGACTTTTAACGTAGGAGCTGGTGATGGTTTGACTGGAGGAGGCTCAACTGCATTAGGTGGCACAGCTACTGTTAATGTAGGAGCTGGTACACATATCACAGCCAACGCTAACGACATTGCTGTTAACACTAGCACATTAATAACAGCAATATCAGGATCTATTATAGATATAATTGCTGGAGACGTTAATGTTGATGCTGTTGGTGTTTCAACCATACAATCAACCGCTGTAGAAGGTAGTATGTTAAACACCAATACTGCCGATGGATCTACTATCGAAGTATCTAGTACCACATTATCGGTACTTAAAGTGCCAAATGCATTGACAGTAGATAATGCTACCATACAATTAAATACTGGAACTACTTTTGATGGCGCTGCTGCTAGAACAATTAGTGTAAAAGATGGTGGAATTGATGCCGATGCGTTAGCATCAGGTGTTGCAGGCACCGGTCTTTCTGGTGGAGGTGGATCAGCACTATCTGTAGATTATGGCTCAAGTGCAGGTGATGCAGTAGAGGGTAACACAACTATCACACTAACTCAAACGTCTGGTGAAATTGATATTACAGGTACCGCAGCACAAGCATTAGGAGGAGGACCTTCTTATACTATAGGTCTTGCCGATACAATTTCTGGTAATAGAACATTCTCTAATGATGTTACCATAGGAGGTGATATGACAGTGAATGGTACAGCTTCATTCGCAAACACTGAAAACTTATTAGTAGCAGATAGATTTGTACTGTTTGCTTCTGGATCAGGTGCAGCAGGAGATGGTGGTATCGTAGTACAACAAGGTACTCAAGACGTAGGTGAATTATATGGCTTTGAAAATGGCATAGGAAGATGGGGATTCAAAACTGGGTTCAATGCATCAGCTTCAGCATTTACAGCACAAGCTTACGCTGGTGTCGTACAAGTAGGTACTGGACAAACGGGAGGCAGCACAGCACCAATATTTGGTGGATCTTCTAACGGTCACGGTACAATACACGTCGATACCGATGACGGTGAAATATGGATTTACTCATAAACAAAATGAGCTTAGGTTATGGGACTACGAGACAGACTAACAAACTCGAACAAAAATAATATAACACAAGACTCCAGCCTATCAAAACAAGAGCTGGAGTTTTTGTTAGTTTTAATCAAACAAGTCTCCTTTAAAGGAGAGAACGTTGAAATACTATACAATATAGTTAGTAAGATTCAGCAACAATATATAAACCAAGACAAATAACAGTTACAATGTACGATTTAAGAGAAACACAATTAATCAGAGAATCCTTAGACCAGATTACAATCAGAGGAGCAGACGCTCAATTTTTAGCAAAGCTACAACTTAAACTAGAGAAGCAACTTCAAAAACTTTCCGCTCCCCCTAAAGCTTCAAAATAGACAGCCCTATTTATATAGGATAAACAGTATTGTTGGCCTGAAAAGGAAGTAGACTTATATACGGCATGTATATGTAGCTAACCACAATACATAACTTAAGTAATATGCCAAATTGGAAAAAAGTGATTGTATCCGGATCGGATGCATCATTAAACATAGTAAGCGCAAACCAAATCTCCGGTTCCTTTTCTGGATCATACGTAGGAGATGGTTCACAATTATCAGGAATATCCACTACACCATTCCCATTCGTCGGAGATGCTCAAATAAGTGGATCGTTAATAGTATCTGCTTCTGCAACATCACAATCATTGTCTGTAATAGGAAGTGGTTCAACGGTATTTGATGTAATAGGAAGTGTAGGTACTCTATTTTCTGTCGATGACGATCTATCCGAAACACTATTTTCAGCTAATGACTTATCAGGATTTCCAGTATTACAAGCATCTGCTAGTGGTGATGTGTTTATAGGTAAAACACCTCAGTCATTGTATACTACTGCCGTAATAAGTAGCACAATTGGATCTACAACCACCGAATCAATATGCTCTTTAAGCACGAGCTCATATGATGGGGCATTTTTTGAATACACTGCTAGAGAAGTTGGAAATAGCAACTCACGAGCTGGAAGCATAATGGCAGTATGGAATGGTGCAAATATCAGCTTTACAGATACATCTACCAGAGATATAGGAAGCACATCTCTTCTCATAATAAAACCAATAATATCAGGAAGTACAGCAAGATTGGTTGTTTATGGAGATAGCGGATTTAAAGTTAAAACAATAATCAAGGCAATATAGTGGGTATAAGGAGAGGCTCCATAACGACACCGGTGATAGCAGATGGGCTGATCATTAATCATGATGCAGCTAATAGAGCAAGCTATATTCCCAACGCTACTACAACATACAATACAATCGACTTGTCTCAAACAGGAACTTTCGTAAACTCACCCACATTTGTAAGCTCTACACCCTCATGGGATTTTGATGGAACAGATACATCTATTAATTGTGGTGATTATGAAATGAACGCATTCCGCGGATTTGCTGTTGAAGCTTGGTTCAAATCAGATTCAACAAATAATCAAAGTAGAAGAATAGTCTCAAAAGATCAAGTAGGAGTTGCAGGTGCATGGATATTATGGACCAACTCATCAGATCTGAAATTTCAAGCATATGATGGAGGATGGGTAACTGCTACATATTCAGCTTACTCAGAAGACAGCAATTGGCATCATGTAATAGCAAATGTATCTGGCGGTAGAGTTGGACTTTTTTTAGATGGTGTAAATGTTGCAACTACCTCTGGATTTTCATCACTTGATGATGCTGATAACGAAGTAATAGCAATAGGAGCAGATAGTGATCCTTCTTCTCCAGAGCATGTATGGAATGGCCAAATTGCAAACGTAAGAGTATATAATAGAGGATTAGAAGAAAGCGAAATATTACACAACTACAATGCACTTAAAGGGAGATTTGAATAATGAAGTTTGGCAGCATAACAACTCCTATAATAACTGATGGATTGGTATTCAATATGGATGCTGCAAATAGAGCAAGCTATCCTAGAACTGGTACTACTGCTACAGATACAGTTGGTAATAAAACTGGAACTATTTCTGGAGCAACATTTGTTAGTGCTGGACAAGGAGGATTTGATTTTGACGGGTCTGATGATGTGATAACCACAAATTTAGTATATAGCTTATCCTCTACGACTACAGAATTTAGTTGTGGATGTTGGTTTAAAGCAGGAACACAGAGTGAAAATACATTATTAGTTTCTAACTATAATTTTACTCCAATACCATTTAACTTATATTTGAAAAGTGATGGTACGTGTCAAGGAACCAGTAGAAATTCATCTAATACTACTATCAGTGTAGGATCTGGTGATACTTATGATGATAATGAATATCACAATTTTTATTATCAACGAGATGCAAATAATACATATTACACCTACGTAGATGGAATACTAAAAAATACTGGTACTGCAACTTTAGGTGCTATAGCAACAACTAATGCTATTCTAATAGGAAAACTTGGGCAATATACACAAGGTTATTTTGATGGTATCATTAACACAGTTCAAATATACAATCGCGCCTTATCCTCAACAGAAGTACTACACAACTACAATGCATTAAAATCAAGGTTCGGATTATGAGTGGAAGAGTAGGTAGCATAACGACGGGTATAATAACTGATGGATTGGTATTCAATATGGATGCTGCTAATAGGGCATCATATCCTAAAAGTGGTACTAATGCTTTTAATACTATTGATACATCAAATTCCGGAAGTTTAGAAAATGGAATAGAATATTTTCCTGATAGACATAGTGGAGGATTCAAATGGGATGCTACAGATAGTTATATTATATTAGATAGTAACTTTTTTTCACAAAATTATACATCATTTACACATTGTGCTTTCGTAGAATTTTACAGCGTTGCTGGTTCTTCTATAATACTAGATGCTAGAGATAGCAGCGGCGATGGTGTTAGTTTTTTAATGTCATCTCCTAGTGGTGACGTATTATATGCAGCTTTAGATTCAGGAAATGTTACAGGAGGTACTACAATATCTATTGATCAAGTTTATCATACAACACTAACTTATGATGGACAAACTGCTAAACTTTATTTGAATGGTGTGCCCGACGGAAGCTCTTCTACATCACAAGCATTTAACACTACAGCTAAACCCACAATTGGAATACGATCATTTAATATAGGATCTGCAACACCGTCTAGTATTTATTTATATCATATATGTTCATATAATCGCGCCTTATCAGCCACAGAAGTACTACATAACTACGACGCATTAAAGGGTAGATTTAACTTATAACAACATATTTATATAAAATGGATTACACAAACAGAACATATGCATTTGCAAACACATCCGATACTGGAAGTGTAGATTTTACACAAGTAATGGAAACTTCTTCCGAAACAGTTAGAAAATCGGTCGATGGATCCCAATTCATAATGAAATGGTACACAGTCAATGAACCGACCTTTATTGCAGATGAAAGCGTGTCTTTAACATGGAGTGGTAGTCATGCAGATTGTTTAATAGAGTTGAGTAGTGAGTTTTGGACACCAACTGGATCCATCTAATTTAAAAGTAAAATAGACTTATGGCAAATGATAGACTTATATTAAGAAATGGAGCTGTTACAGAAAGCACAATACTTGCGGTAGAAGGAGGCGGCGCTCAAGGTTTACCAAATGCATCCGAAGATAATTTACATGTCGGTACAACCTCAGCTCCTAGGCCTGCAAGAGTTCTAGAATATGGTTTCACCGGAGATGTATTAGCATCTCAAACTGCAGGAACTAGCTTAACTATTGGAAATATTTGTTATTTAAGAACAAATGGTCAATGGTTTCAGGCTAATGCATCACAAGTTTCAACTGGAGATGGTATGCTAGGAATAGCACTCAATACCGCTAGCTCAAGTGGTGGAGTTGATATACTCATAAGAGGAGTGGTAGGTACTAATATCGATATGCTTACATCAGTTTCTTCCGGTGTTGGTCAACCAATATATTTAGCCACTACCTCCGGTACCATGTCCCAAACTGCACCATCAAGTGAAAACAACATAGTCAGAATCCTAGGACATTATTTGAATTTAGTAAACGGACAAACAGAAAAATATGTAATATCATTTAACCCAGACAGTATCTGGTTAGAATTGTAAGCCATGGCAGATATAACAAAAGTAATGGTTGTTGAGATTGGTGATATAGCAAAGCTAGGTCCAAAAGAAAAAAGTGTTGTAGAAAAGCTAGGTCCAAGAGATAAACCAACAGCAGGTGGACACATATTTAGTAGTGGAGAATACGTACTAAGCGAAGCGAGCGCAACACATACCGGAGTCTTAGTACTTGTCACAACATCAGGAGTAAACAGCTTGGAACAACCAAGTGGTGGTATTCCTAAATACCGAATAAATACAATTACAGTTACTCCAAACTCAAGCACTGCGAATACATTTGATATTGCAATCAACGGCGGAAATAGGGGCGTTCCACAAGTTTCTGCAGCAGCATTTAGTGGCACTGGTAATGGATCAACACTGAGCTTTTCAGTATCTACCTACAATTTTATAATAACATATACTGCTTAACAAAAAAAACTGCATATTTATATGTAAAGAAATATAAGTTATGAAGATTACAGAAGAAGAGATGCAAAACATCAAAACGATTCAAGAAGAGTATACACAGATGGGTGTTCAACTTGTTCAACTAAAATTAGCTCAAAAATCGAGCCAAGAATATTTAGAAAAATTAAACGAACAAGAAGAATCGCTCAACACTAGTATTGTAGAGATTAACGAGAGAGAAAAGAAGTTGGCTGATGGTTTGAATGAAAAATACGGAGTAGGTTCTTTGGACATGAACACTGGAGAATTTACACCAAATTAACATCTCAAAACTAGGTTTCGGGTTATAGTTGACATATTTATTAAAAACAAAGAAATATATAATATAATATCACTATGGCCGAGAAAATTGTTAGCCCCGGAGTATTTACTAACGAAAAGGATCTTTCCTTTTTACCAGCAGGTATCGCTGCCATTGGAGCAGCTATCGTAGGACCTACCAAAAAAGGCCCAGCCTTTGTTCCTACAATTGTAGAAAATTTTGACGAATTTATTGCTAAGTTTGGAGGACTAAGTGAAGAGACTTATGTCCCTTACGCTGTTAAGAGCTACTTGAACGCAGCATCTACCGTAACTATTGTAAGAGTATTACAAGAAGGAGGATACGATGCAAAAGTTGTTCACATCATCGCTTCTGGATCAGGAGCTGATAAGTTTTTAGTTGGAGCTATATTCCCAACAAAAAACACTGCAGACGGAGCATCTACCGGTAATGGATTTACTGGATCAGTAATTCCAAACGGACAAAGCGCTACAAGCTCTATTAACTTCACACTAGAAGGAACTGGAGTATCTGCTCAAACATTAACTGCATCAGCAGATCCAGCTAACGTAAGTAACTTCAAAAACGTATTAGGAACATCTCCACAAGGAGCTAAGAAAGGATATGTGTACACTTACTATGACAACTTCATGAAGTCTGACATAGGTACTGGTTCATTTATTTATTTTGAAACTGGTTCAGTAGATGCTTTGGCAAACTTCTCAAGCTCAGATGCAGGTAATCCTGCACCAGCAGCTACTCCATATATTGTATCACAAACAATTGGTGGAGCTAAGTTAGATCTTTTTAAAGTGAAAACAATAGCTGACGGAACAGACACAAACACTTCAATTAAAGTTAGTATAATCAACAACGTATTGCCAGGAGGGAATCCAGCAAGCGATTATGGTTCGTTTACAATCCTAGTAAGAGATTACGAAGATACAGATAAACGACCAGTAGTATTAGAATCTTTCTCTAACCTAAACTTAGACCCAGACTCTTCTAATTACATTGCTCGAAGAATTGGAGATAAGTTCAAATCCGTATCAGATGCTGGAATTGTAACAGATAATGGAGATTATGATAACGTATCTCAGTATGTATATGTTGAGTGTGTTGACGATGTAACAAACAAAGCTATCTCAGCAAATGTTAAACCATTTGGATTTGATGCTTACGTACAACCATTAGCAGGTGCCTACGCAGGAGCTGCAGTATCAGTACCAACTGCTTCTTTTATTATAGAGACCACAGAGATTAACGGAGCATTTAACAAAAAGAAATACTACGGACACGATTTTGCAACTACAAACGACGCAAGCCAATTGCTTAAGCCATTACCAAACGGAGCAACAGCTTTAGCAAATAACGACTTTAACCTTGACGACTCTTTTATACATCCAAGTGCATCAGCAGTAGATGCTAACTCATCTATAACTGCAGGAGCAAGTATATCAGGATCAACATTCGCAGGAGTTGATATATCAAACTTCTTGAAATTCACAGTAGGATTACAAGGAGGGTTTGATGGAGATGATCCAGCTATAACTAAGAAGACGGGAGCTAACATTACTCCAGGAAACTTGTTTGGAATGGATTGTACAACTGCTAACTCTGCAGGAGCCAAAGCATATATCAAAGCATTAAACACAGTAAACAATCCAGACGAATTAGATGTGAATCTAGTTGTTGCACCTGGAGCTACGATAGCTGATCACTCAGCAATCACCAATAAGATGATTGAAGTAGCTGAAGATAGAGGAGATTGTTTTGCACTACTTGATTGTGTAGTACAAGGAAACACAATAGGAGCTGCAGTATCAGCAGTAGCTAACGGATCAATTGACACCAACTACGCAGGAGTTTATTGGCCATGGGTTAAGATCCTAGACACTGACAAGAATAAGCCAGTATGGGTTCCACCATCAGTAGTACTTCCAAGAGTGTTTGCTAACTCAGACAATGTAGCATACGAATGGTTCGCACCAGCTGGATTGAATAGAGGTGGAATTAGTGAAGCAATTGATATTGAAAAGAAACTACAACAATCAGATAGAGATGATCTTTATGAAAACAGAATCAACCCAATCGCAACATTCCCTAACCAAGGAGTATGTGTATGGGGTCAGAAGACACTACAAGCCACACCAAGTGCACTTGATAGAGTAAATGTCCGAAGACTGTTAATAACATTGAAGAAGTTTATTGCAAGCTCATCAAGATATTTAGTGTTCGAAAACAACACAACACAAACTCGTCAGAGATTCTTAAACATTGTTAATCCATACTTAGAGACTGTAAAGTCAAGACAAGGATTATTTGCTTACAGAGTTGTAATGGACGAAACTAACAACACTCCTGACGTAATCGACAGAAACCAAATGTACGGTCAGATATTTATTCAACCAGCAAAAGCTGCAGAATTTATCGTACTTGACTTCAACATTTTACCAACTGGAGCAACATTTGATAACGCATAAAATTAGTACAACGACTATTTATAATAAAGAACAATTATGGCAAATTTAATAGAAAATGATAAAATGTTTTACACCAACTATGAGCCCAAGGTGCAAAACAGATTCATCCTCGAAGTTGATGGGTTACCATCTTACTTATGTAAAAAAGTATCTCGACCTCAATTAGAGTGCGGAGAGGTTGTACTAGATCATATTAACATCATCAGAAAGATGAAAGGTAAGTGTAAGTGGGGCGACATTACAATTACCATGTATGATGCAATCGTACCATCCGGAGCACAAGCTGTAATGGAGTGGGTTCGTACATCACACGAATCAGTAACTGGACGAGATGGATATGCAGATTTCTACAAGAAAGATTTTGATATCTTCGTATTAGGACCAGTAGGTGATAAGATTGAGAACTGGAGTGTAAAAGGTGCTTACATTAAGACAGCACAATTTGGAGACATGGATTGGTCTACAGAAACACCAGTTGAAATTGCACTTACATTAGGAGTAGACTACTGCGTATTAGAGTATTAATTACCCGACCCTTACCCAACACCAATAAAAGAGGCCAACTATAAAAAGTTGGCTTTTTTTTATTCACGACTATTTATAGTCATAAGACATTGAGTTACTAAATAAAAATAAAATGAGCAAAGTTGTAAACGACGATTATCCAAATAATCAAAAAAATCCCTTAAGCGACGAACAATTAAAGCAGATGGTGATGGCAGATCATGTCAATTCCGCTTCTAACGACGTAGCACTTACTAAGGGTGAATCCGTAAACGTACCTACTGAAATAATCGCATTACCAAGTAAGGGTAAGTTTTATCCAGAAGGACATCCACTAAGATCTGGAAAAATTGAAATGAAGTATATGACCGCTAAAGAAGAAGACATCTTAGCGTCTCAGAACTTAATTAAGCAAGGAGTAGTGATAGATAAGCTACTACAATCTCTTATTGTAACAAAGATCAATTACAACGATATATTGACAGTTGATAAGAATGCGATCTTTATTGCAGCTAGAATTCTAGCATACGGAGAAGATTACGAAGTAGAGATCACTTGTCCGGATTGTGGTGAGAAGAGTAAGCATGTTATTGATCTTCAGCAATTTGAAGAAAAAGCAATCGATTGGAGCATATTCAAAGAAGGAGAAGCAACACACAAGTTTTCACTTCCAGCAGCTAAAAGCGAGTTGACATTAAAGATGCTAACTCATGGAGACGAAAAAGCAATTGAACAAGCAGCAAAAGCAAACAAGAAGAGATCAAAAGCTTCTGGAGTTGATAGAGATTTAACGACAAGAATGAAGCAAGTAATTGCTGCAGTCGATGGTAACGAAGATCGAGGATTTATTAACAGCTACGTTGACAACATGTTATCAAGAGATTCGCTAGCTCTACGTAAGCACTTGAAAGAAGTAACACCAGATATCGATACTACAATATATTTTGAATGTCCACATTGTGGTCATGAGGCGTCTAACATGCAACTTCCGATTGACGTCGGGTTTTTTTGGCCTGGGGTCTAGCTATAAGGCCCGCCTATACGACCAACTGTTTGAACTCATGTATTATGGAAAAATGGGATGGTCATGGACAGAACTCTATCAACTACCGGTACACATACGAGCATACTACTACCGTAAGCTTGCCGATATTAGAGAAAAAGAAAATGAAGCAGAGAAGGCTCAATACGATAAAATTCAGAGCCAAGCACGAAGATAGTGTGAAGCCATCCTAATAAGGGTGGCTTTTTTTATTATTCCAAACTATTTATAAGAAAGCATAACATATGGACTCAAGAGAGAAAGAACTACGCGAAAACATTCGAGAATATCTTAAAGAAGCACCAAAGCATTTAGATGAAGCTGGATTGACTGGATGGGTCGTTGATAAGATTGCAGGCGGTATGAAGTGGGCTACCAACCGAAAAGCTGATTACCAGTATGACTTCTTACTTAAACACAGAGACTTCAAAGGTCTCGCTAAAAAGTTTAAGATGTCAGATGCAAACTGGGAGCGTACAGCTAAAGGATGGTTAGCTAAAGATCCAAAAGGCTTTGCTAAGGTGTTGAGATATAATATGGGCAACTCTCGTATCAATAACTTATTAAAAAAACATAAGCTAAGCTAATAGTCTGTGGCTGATAAAAAAGACGACATATCAAAAGACGCAGCTGCGAATCTACAGCAGGCTGCACAAACTCTTGCTACAGTTAGCAAGCAGCTTGAAAAATCATTCGCTAAGAGCACTGACTATGCTAAAGCATTAACTAGTGAAGTCAAGCAAGCTAATCGTGAACAACAGAAGGGTGGTGATATTTTAGGAAGTATTAGAGATCTCAACAAAGACCTCAAAGCAAGTGCTGCTGAAAGAGTGCAAGAACAAAAAATTCAAAACTTAGCTTTAAAGACAGGCCAATCTACAGAAATGGTTACCCTACGATTGAACCAATTGCAAGCGGTACAAAAAGCTAAAGCAGCAGGAGCATCGGAAGAGATAATTCAGAAAATTAATCAAGAGTATGCAGTTGCCAAACAACTCACGCAAGAGTATGAAGACCAATTAAAAGAGCAAGAAGCAGCTGCTGACTTAGCAGCGGAAAACGAAAAGCACACAGAAGCATTAAAAGATAAACTCAAAGAGATTACTGGATACCAAGGAGTATTCAAAGACATATTTACAGATGGAAGAGTAGCAGCTGGTATATTCTTAAACCAAGTTAACAAGGGTATGAAGAATATGACGGGTCTGTTCGATCATGCTCGTAAGGAAGGAATGACTGTGTCACAAGCATTCCATGAAACTGGAGTAGCAATAAGCGATTCATTCTCACTAACTGGAGCAAGTGCCAAGGACTCAATGGAGGTCATGAGTGGTATGCGTGCAGAGATGGGTAACCTAGAAGGAGTAACTCGAGAGGCAAGATTAGAAGCAGCATCACTAGCTAAGACATATGGAATTAGTAATGAGGAGGCTGGAAAGTTAACAGCTCAAATGGCAATGATGCCAGGCGCCTCATTAGAGACTGCTAACAACAATTTGAAGTTTGCAGGAAGCATGGCTAAAGCTGCTGGTGTAGCTCCAGGCGAGGTGATGAAAGACATGGCCAAGAATGGTGAAAATGTCGCTAAGTTTGGTAAGGATGGTGGTAAGAATATGGCTGTAATGGCTGTAGCTGCCAAGAAGGTAGGTGTTGAGATGGGTGTAATGGCTGCAGCAGCTGAAGGATTATTAGACTTTGAAAATTCTATTGAGAAGCAAATGGAAGCTTCTGTGTTATTGGGTAGAGAAATTAATCTTGACAAAGCTCGACAAGCAGCTTTGAATGGTGATTTAGTTGGAGCTACAAAAGAGATGTTAGCCAATGTAGGTGGTGAGGCAGAATTCAATAAGATGAATGTTGTACAACGTAAAGCGTTAGCTGACTCTATGGGAGTATCTGTACAAGATCTATCTAAGATGGTTAAAAACCAAGACAAGCTAAACGACTTAACCGAAGATCAGCAAGCAGCACTAGCAAACGGTGAGGTTACTATGGATGAACTGATGGCTAATGCAGGAGGTTTATTTGATAAAATGAAAGGAGTAGCTGTCACAACCTTCTCCTTAGTAAAAGGATTTAGTACCCTTTCACAGGGTGCAAAGGACATCGCTGCGTTTGGTAAGACGATTGGCGTCCAAAGTTTCAAACAACTTAAAGACACTATTAAAATTGGTATAGAAAAGACAAGACAATTTGCAGCTAACAAAGCTGCTTTGATCTATGAATTTCTCATGGGGAAAAAGTTATCCGAACAAGCACAAAATAGAATTGCTGGAGCTCAGAGTTTGACTAAAAAAGGCAAAGAAGCTGCTACAAGTGCAGCCCCAAAACTGAAAAAGGATGGTACTAAAGATATGCGCTTCAAGGATAACAAAGAGGCAGACAAAGCATTGAAGGGTGCTGAGAAGAGTACGGATAAAGCTGGCGACATGAACAAGACAGCAGCCAAACAAAAACCACTTGCAGGATTTAGGACGGCAATGAAAAATCTTAGAATGGGACTTGCGGAGTTTGGAAAGCAGCCAGGAAAGACATTAAAGGGTGTTGGAGTATTAATAATAGCAGGAGCCATGCTCGGAATAGGACTTGCAGCAATTGCAGCAGGTGTGACATCAGTAGGTAGTGCAAAAGACATGGTCGACGTTGGATTAGCATTAGTATTGTTTGCTGGATCTATGTTCTTAATGTCTAAATCATTAGGCAAAGTGAGTCCAACCGCTGTAATCAAAGGAGCATTAGCAATGGTAGTGTTGGGTGCAGCCTTGATACCAGCAGCCTTAGGATTTAGCCTACTAAAAGGAGTAGATGTTGGAAGTATAATAGCATTTAGTATAGCGTTACCTTTATTAGCACTAGCAGCAGCAGGCCTAGGATTTCTAATCATACCAATTGGATTAGGAGCTATAGCATTGGGAATGTTGGGTGGTGCTTTAATTCTCATAGCTGGATCCATGATGATGTTTGCAGCAGCAGAAGGTGGCACAACAGCACTACAAGAATTCCTAGGTACATTTATAGAGAATCCAGGAATAGGCTTCTCTTTGATTGGAGCAGCTGCTGGCATGCTTGTATTTGGAGCAGCATTAATGGTATTAGCAATAGCATCCTTCTTTGGAGCACCAGCCCTAATAGCATTAGGAGCAGGTATGCTTATGCTAGGTATTGGAGTGAACTTTGCAGCAGCAGGTTTGACAGCAATATCAGAAGCATTACCACAAATGGCAGATGGAGTAGGAGCTTTAGGAAAATCAGTAGGCGTATTAGCAATAGCATCAGGATTCATAATGGGATTAGGTATATCATCCCTTATTGCAGCGCCTGGAATATTTATTGGTGCAGCAGCCTTAGGATTTATGGCAATCTCAATGGGTGCATTTGCAGCAGCCGTAACAGCAGCCATTCCTGGAGTATCATTGCTATTACAATTAGGCTCTATGGCTGACTCATTTGCAATGATTGCTGAATCTCTTTTTGCCATGTCGGCTGGAATTGCAGCATTTGCAACAGCAGGATTGTTAACATTACCAACCATTATGGGATTAATTGCATTAGCATTTGTGGCACCAATCTTAACATTATTAGGAGATTCAATCAACTACGACTTGAACGGAGGAGGCTCTTCTGTAGAAGCAAAACCAGAAGACTCTAAGATGGATGTTTTAATTGAAGAGATAAGACAATTAAGAGCAGCATTCCAAACTCCAGGCGTAATAAACATGGATGGTCAAAAAGTAGGGGACGTTATAGGGTTAGCAGTATCAACATCAGGAGTATCGTAGCATGGAAGAACAAAAACAAATAAAGCCCTTCAAAACGATTAGCTTAGTAGATAAGCTAAAAGGATCAATCTACGATAAAGATCCTAAGACTGTTGTACCAAGTAATAAGATAGAAGGATCTCCTGCAATCAATACAATACCAAAAACGCAAGACAAAGAAAATAAAGGAATAATCCTTCCTCTATCGCAAAAGACTCTACCAAGAGAAGGTGCTATTCTTAAAAGCCTAATCGAAGGTCCACCGTCAAATTTGCCCGAAGCTAGAACGAGGTTTGCTTCAACATTAAGTTTAGCTAATAGACTGAGACAGCCAATAAGCGAAGTCGGAAACCCTCCAAACACAACCGCATTACCATCATATTTTCTTTCAGACCTATACACTGGATACATTGATATATCAAAGTTTCTAACATCGCCAATAGATTCGACACAGAACCCAACAACAACAGACCTTCCAATTTCTGTGAGTAACATATTGGCAATACAAAATCCTAACATCCAATTAACTACACCGACAGGAGACGGTACAATCTTAATTGAACAAGGTACAATATTTAAGAACGGTAGCTTTGAGTCTTTGATCCAAAAAGAGGAGCGTGAGAGTAACGATAAGATTCTACAACTACAAGGAACCTTTTTCACAAATGAACAATTCCTATCACTGACACAAACAGAAACGCCAGTTGTAATTGTCAACCAAGGAGAAGTAGACTTACCGATATGGAACTACGTAACTAATCAAGGTGAGACATTATCCTTAGAAACTCCGAATAGCGATATTCAAATAGCAGTGTTACAAGGTATGTTAGAGTCAAACGGTATTATACTTGGTAGTGTAATAGAGCCTTCCGAATTGGAAACTCTTAGTTTAGAAAATAGCACAATACCATCACTCGATATTGTGGCTTACGAAACAGACAGATTATTAGCATTTGCATCTCCTAAGATAAAACACGGATCAGGAATTATTGAAGTAACACGTCATGATGGAGATAAGCTACAATCGCAAGAGAATCCAGAAACAAAGCAAGGCGTTACTGAGACACTTAATAACCCATCTGCTCCAAAAACAATAGACAACATTGCGGAGGGTAACAATAAAGCACTCATCAACAAGCCTGCGCCAGGAGAGCGTATTGATGCTGAAGCAGGACAAGAACCAATACCTTTTCCTAAAATAACCGGTGACACAAACATAACACTACAACAATTCAGTCCTCAGAAGTACGATGTAAACCCAGGCGATGAAGGTAACTTAAAGCAGTTCGGAATTACAGCATTCACAACGAGCGAATCTAACTTACCCATATCTCACTACACAAACGCCTTACCGATCATATTCACACCAGAAGGAGGATCACCAATAAAAGTACCATGCTATCTAACGAGTTTCTCAGATGGATTTGGAGCTAGTTGGAATGATGTAACTTATGTTGGAAGACAAGACACATTAAAACAATTCAAGGGTGTAACAAGAGCCGTTTCATTTGGAATATTAGTGCCATCGTTTAGTCGAAATGATTTGAAGAGAAATATGGCAATGATAAACAAACTAGCTGATGCTACTGTGATTGGAAACATGTCAGGTAGATACGTAAAAGGACCGTTGTGTAAGTTGAAAATAGGAAACTTAATAAACTCATACTGTGCATTCTCTAGTCTTAAATGGGAGTACGATCCAGCAGAAGCAACTACCGATATTGATGCAGGCTTACCACATCTATTAAAAGTCAGCTTTGATGCAGCAGTATTAGCAGATCGTAACGATAAATTATTAGGCAGCAAATCAGGTGATTACTTTGGATCAAGATATTAACAATGGCATATAGCAGATATACAAACATACCAGAAAAAAGAGATTCGTATAACACAAGAGTTGTACGCTCTACAATCTATCCTCCAATAAAGCGCCACGATAGCGATCTATATGTGATCACAGTGGTTGGAGATACCTTATACGCATTAGCTGAAAAGTATTATGGCAGCGTCAACTATTACTGGATTATAGGCGAAGCAAATGAGAAGGTGTCCAAAAAAACACAAAATATACCTCCAGGACTTCAATTGAGGATTCCCAACCAACTAGACAAGATCTTACGAGACTACGATGATATAAACGAACAAGCAATATAAGTTATGGCAAATCCTTTCCGCTCCAGACAAGTACCAAGTTCTGTGAAGACCGAGTTTAGTGCTCGAAGTAATGAAACAAAATTAATGAAATGGACAGCACAACGCTTTCCATGGATTCACGTATTAAGTTGTGCTGGAGGGAGTTGTTCAGAAAAATATAATGAGTTAGGAAACGACCCTGATATATCAGGTAAACCGCTCAGCTTATTAGGAGGCAATGGATCCGTCTCAGCTTACAACTCAGAAACACAACTACCTTTCCCGACAGTAACAGGATTGAGTGTAAAGGCAATGGGATCGCTTGGCACAACTCGCAAAGCTACACTAAAGCTAAGCTGCTACACAGATGAGGAGTTACTAGAATTGCAAAAGTGCTTTTTTGTTCCAGGACTAAATGTAAGAGTGCAGTGGGGATGGAATGTTGATTGTAGTGGTAATCCTTCACCTCCTAGGTTTATAAACCCAAGCGACAACCTTACACATGTCCAGTGTGAGATTAATAAGCGCAGAAAAGATTATGCGAGTTATGATGGATTTCAAGGCATTGTAGGAAACTTTGGTTACAGCTTAAACGCTGATAACGTGTGGGACTGCGATATAGAAATAATCTCACCAGCTGATCCTTTCACAGATAGTAAGGTTAGCAATTCAGATTGTGGATGCCCAAGAGAAGTTGAAACGGATGGTGGAGAAAAAGTGAAGTCATTTGGTCCTATATACGCGGCTCTTGCAGATATGTACGAGGATGGAGTAGACGCAGCAGCAAGAGTGTTTCGCAAATGCCCAAATCCCATAACCGGAAGACGGTTTCATTATGCTTCAGTGAATGAGTTTAGCTGTGTAGAACGAACAGAAGTTGGTGGAGAGAAAGATGGAAGCTGGTATGATGGTTTACTTTTTGGTGGAGAAGATACTACAGAGACTTGGATAAGTTTTGGAGCGTTTATAGACATATTAAACCACATGTCCATTCCCCACGATGGAAGTAAGTTTCCACTAGGAAGCATTGATACTAGCGATATACTCCTACCAAAACCTCTATGGTGTATGTCAGCAGATCCACGCGTTTGTATAATAGGTGGGGGTGATCTTGATGTATATGATGACTTAGACTTTGATCACGAAGGAGGAAGCAAAATGCCAAACTGTATTGAATACGACTCCGCAGATGGTAACAAGGTACGTCTCAACTTAATTATGTGCAATGTGATAATGCTGTTGAAAAACTACAAACAAGTTTATGACGGGGATGGTAAATTGAAAACACTACTCGATAATGTTTTGAATGAAATTAACAGAGCATGCGGAACTCCTTGGCAATTTGTAACTATAGCATCTCAAGAAACGTGCAACAGCGCTACTGGTCCAATATTACAAATACTAGACGAAAGACAAAAAATGGCGGCATTGCAACCGTTTGATATTCCAAGCGAAGTAGGAGACTCAACTCTCAAAAGTTTTGGATTAAAACTAAAAATGACAGGAGCTATGAAAACTAATGCACTCTACTCTGGCAATAACCAAAGCGCAAGAGGTGGAGCTGACGATTCAGGATGTTCCGATGTTGCCGGAGGCGCATTCTTCCTTGCAAACAACGTTATAGATAAAGCCAAACCTAAACCTAAAACCCTATATACAGAGTGTGGAGATTGTGACGACGCAGACAATGCAGTCGAAGAACCAACACTTGAAGATATATTTGAAGATATGGAGTCTGAAATTAATGATCAAACAGTAGGTGCTCTACAAACCTTCATAGACGAGAGAGTGAATAAACCAGATCCGGGAAAGTGCGCTGGAACACCACTACCCTTTGATTTCAACTTTGAAGTAGATGGTATTGGGGGTTTTGAATTTGGACAAATGGTATCTTCAACAAGAATACCTGATGGTGTTCGTAAAGAGTTTAGATGGCAAATAACCAAGGTGGAGCAGGAAGTCTCCGCAAACGATTGGGTAACCAAAGTATCAACTGTGTGTAGAGCTAATCCTTTTGGTGACAAAGAAGGACAAGGCTTTGCCTTCTAATACATATACATATGGGAACATCGGGAAGTAAAAAGAATAGCAAGAAAACAAAAAGGTTCAAAAGACCAACTCCAGAACAGTTATTAAAAAATAGCCAAATACACAAGTATACTAAGGGCGGTGAATTTACAACCACAAATGGAGAAGAATATATAGGTGAATATCATATACGAGATGGCAAGACTTACACAGGTCCCACACCCAACTCTCAGGGTGTAGATATGAGTCTTCAACTACTACCGTTCTATAGTAATACTAACAATTTTACATATGATAGATTGCATAAATTTGTCACACCAATAAAAGATCACACCGAACCCACTCCCTACACATACCAAACTAGACCTTCTGAAGGTGTTTATGATTTAGGTTTTGATACAAGGTTTTTTGTACAAAGACGCGGATTAGGTAATTTTGCTATCGAAATAACTAGTGATCAGAGAAATCGCTTTGGAAGTGATTTTGGAATTGATGATAGTATATATGATGTAGTTGATGTTATGTGGCAACTTACCGGAACTATTGAATATATTGAGATGACAAATAAAGATCGAATCCGCCAAGCATCCTTCATTGTTCCGGACATCGCATCTCTCATTACCAACTATACTCAGTTTGCAGTCCCAACCGACCAAACAGAATTTGGTAATCCAGAAGCTTTAATGACAAGAAGCATGCTTACAGCTGGAAAAAAAGCAACACGTAAAATAACCTTTGATCAAAAAACAGGCAAAATTATAACTCCTAAACCTTTGAGTAAACGATAAAAAAGCGTATAGTTACATTATGGTTATAGACAACGAGCAACAGTTACTAGAGTTGAAAGATAAGGTATTATTCATCGTACCAATTCCAGAAGACGATCGAGTACATTCTACACAGAATAAGATTATTGCGTTAGCAATTAAAGAAGGCCACTTAGGTCCATCCTATATTGTAGGAGTAGATCATCCAGAGGCTATTTACAATATGTCACTATCTCTATTAAGTGAGTTTTCTAATCTACTATTCTGTACAGATATTCATCTTTTTAAAAATCATATGATTGAATTAGTATCAGAACCGACACTTATGGATCTAGATATGATTCACTATCTTAAAACTAGACAAAAGCTAGAAAAAGAATCAGGTGTGATGGTTACACGATATAATCGTAGCATGTCGGGATGTAAGAAAACAAACTCACTTATATCATTACTCAAACTACAAGAGCGAGTGGATCGTATATGTAATCAATTCACAGACATTAATGTTCCTAGTGGTTATGATTTTTATGCAAACAAACTTCGAGGAGTATTTAATTGGATTGAGTCGAGTGGATTACGTGTAGATAAAGAGAAGTATAAAGAACGATTTGGAAAAACATTTAGCCGAGTTGGTGACAAATGCTACACACAATACAACTATTACACAACGACGGGAAGACCAAGTAATCGCTTTGGAGGAGTGAACTATGCAGCATTACCTAAAGATGAAACTCGTGAATGTTTTGTTAGTAGGTATGGTGATGATGGATGTTTAGTAGAGTTAGACTTTAATTCATACCATCCTAGGATTATAGCAACACTAATTGATTACGATTTTGGTAAAGATAATGTTTACGAGCATTTAGCTAAGCACTATCACAATACAGATACACCAACACAAGATCAAATATCCAAAGCTAAAGAGGACACATTCAGACAATTGTATGGAGGAATACGAAAGGATTATTTACATATACCATTCTTTGCAAAGACAGATGCCTTCGTAAAGGATTTGTGGGAGCGGAAAGAGTTAGATGCATATGTTGAGAGTCCAATATCTTACAGACGACTTGAATGGCAAAACTACAAAGATGTAACTCCTTATACCTTTTTCAACTACTACATTCAGATGATGGAGACTGAGTATAACGTAGAGATGTTAATTGCAATGAGTGAACATTTTGCACAATCTGGAATCAAGAGCGAGCCAGTACTGTACACATATGATAGTGTATTGTTTGATGTACACAAAGAACACAAAGACCTACTAATCAAAGAAATCATACCAGCATCAATCGATTTGTATAAGTTTCCAATCAAAGTTAAGAGTGGAAAAGATTACGCAAATTTGGATTTTTGTACAACTTAGTCCTATTTATAAGCATGAGAGATCACAAGAGAATAGTATTGAAAGAGAAAGTCCGACGTAAGTTGGAGAGTTATCTCAAGCAAAACAATATCAAGTTTTCGAAAACAATCTTGTCGGAAAAAACTCAAGGAGAGATTGACGCGGAGAAGAAGGAACTTGACCAAAGAATTAAAACCAAGGAGGAGCAGATAAAAGCTCTACAAGATCAGATCGCTGTATTGAAGCAAGCACAAGGTAAAGCTGCATCTGAGAAGCCAGACGAAACATCAGGATAAGATAGATGAGATCACAGTTACTTTGCACCTTTACGACAGTGTCGGACCTCCCGTCATGTATTACTAGAATCCATAAAACATACCAAGTTGAACATGTTTCTAATATGAGATGCTACCAATACACGGATGAGTCTTCTGTAGTGTGTATATATAATACAACCAACACACAGAGCCGAATGTCAGATACAATCACAATAAACAGAAAAAAAGAGTCAGAAACCTTATACAGCATCAACGCACTCAATGCACTAATTCGTGAACAAAACAATGGTGTGCTTGATAAAACGTATCGTGTTGACTGGACTCAATTTGCTAATCGCATACTGCTTACTAATCGAGATGGATCTTTTAGAAGCGTAGAAATAAAACATCTTCAATGAAATAAAATAAAAGTTGCAAATACGGTAGAAAAGCAGTATAGTTAGTCTAATGTATTAAGTCAGAGGTACAACAAGAGCATAATTAAAGTACACAGAAATAAAAAGAAACAGCTCAACAAGATACCCGATACTTAATAAGACAGTAAATATAAATTAATAACCAAAAACAAAACAAAAAATGGCACTAGATTTAGATGCAATCAAAGCGAAGCTTACAGAGCTTCAAACAAGTAGCGGTGGAAACAGAAACTCAGATGTATTCTGGAAACCACCAACTGGGAAATCCCAAATTAGAATCGTACCATACGCATTCGACAAATCAAACCCTTTTCAAGAACTTTACTTTCACTACGACATAGGTAAGAAGACTATGATATCTCCAAGCTCATTTGGAAGACCTGATCCCGTACTCGAGTTTGCAGAGCAACTTAAAAGTACTGGAGACAAAGAAGATTGGAAGATGGGAAGAAAGATGGAACCAAAGTTCAGATGCTATGCTCCAGTCATTGTGAGAGGACAAGAATCAGAAGGAGTTAAGTTTTATGCTTTCGGAAAGAAGATCTACTCTGAATTGTTAGGAGTAATTACAGATCCAGACTACGGAGATATTACAGATCTCAGTGGTGGTAGAGATGTTACCATCGAAAGAATCGAACCAGACAAAGAGGGTGGTTACCCGTCTTACAATGTTAGAGTTAAGCCTAACACTACACCAGCTACAGAGGATAAGAATATCGCAGATATGATTGTCAACCAACAGCCAGAATTGACAAAGATGTTTACTGAATTATCTTATGAAGATATGAAGGTATCATTGGAGGAGTGGTTGAAGCCAGGTGAAGGTGCTCAAGCTACTACAACAACCAAAGCCCCGATCACTGGAGCTAAGACAGCTAACACAACAGACGATATCTCAACAGCATTCGGAGATTTATTTAATTCATAATAATTATGGCAAAAGCAAAAGTTACACCCGATGAAATAGCGGGAAGGGACGAGCTGGCTCAAGAGTTAGCATCAAGTCTAAATAAGAAGTTTAAGGACTTCAAAGCTGTTCATTTTTTAGGAGAGGAGAAAACACAAACCGATCTTTCGGATTGGGTGTCAACCGGATCAACTGATCTAGACCTTGCCATATCAAATCGACCTGATGGAGGATTACCAGTAGGAAGAATCGCAGAATTTACCGGGCTTGAAGCGTCCGGTAAATCTCTGATTGCAGCTCACCTATTAGCTAATACTCAGAAGAAAGGTGGTATAGCAGTTTACATTGATACTGAGAATGCACTAAGTGAAGAGTTTCTTACTGCAATTGGTGTTGATGTAAAGAACATGCTATATCTACCAATGGATACAATTGAAGACATATTTGAAGCAATAGAGAACCTGATACTTGATATTCGTAAGAATAGTAAAGACAGACTCGTAACGATTGTTGTAGATTCAGTAGCAGCTGCTACTACGAAGATAGAGCAAGATGCTGACTATGATAAAGATGGATGGGCTACCTCCAAGGCTATCATTATGTCAAAAGCGTTGAGAAAGATAACTAACCTTATTGGGAAAGAGAAAGTAATCTTAGCGTTCACAAATCAGTTGAGAGAAAAGTTAGGTGCCATGTTTGGAGACAAATACACTACAAGTGGAGGAAAGGCTTTGCCATTCCATGCAAGCTGTAGAGTTAGACTTCAAGCTGTTGGTAAGATTAAAGATAGTGATGGTGAAATAATTGGCGTAAACACTCAAGCCACGATTGTAAAGAATAGATACGGACCTCCTTTCAAGAAAGCGAAGTTTAGTATCTACTTTGATTCTGGTATAGATGATGACGCTAGTTGGTTAGACACACTCAAAAAGTTTAAAGTTATAACGGTGGGAGGATCTTGGTACACTCTTGTGATGGAAGACACTGGAGAGGTAGTCAAATTCCAATCTAAGGAATGGAGAGACATACTCAAAAGACCAGATGTTAGAGCGTATTGTAAAAATGCCATTGAGCAGAATAGCATATCGCATTATAAAACACAGATAGAGATAGATCCAGATGAGTTAACAATTGACACATCTAACATGGAAGGAATTGATACACCACTAAACCAAGACGAGGAATGAAAAATAAGTATGCTAAATTGCTAAATCAATTAAAGTTGCGTGAGACAGAGGAGCCTAAACATAGAGATGATCGAGTATTGATCGTAGATGGATTAAACACATTCATACGAGCTTACTCAGCAACACCCACTCTAAACGCTAATGGCGAACATTGTGGTGGGATCTCAGGTTTCTTATCTAGTATGGGTCACGCCATCAAAACAATTAACCCAACACGAGTGGTAGTTGTATTCGATGGTAAAAATGGATCAGCTACTAGAAGAAAACTGTATCCAGGATATAAGGCTACACGTAAGGTCAGCATCCGACTTAACAGAGCTCAATCTGTTGACAAGGAAGACAATCAGTTAGAACAATTAATCAGATTGATTGACTATCTTGAGACTTTACCAATCACCGTAATAACTTTAGACGGAGCAGAAGCTGATGATATAATTGCTTATATCACAAATAGCATACTTACACCGAAAGACTCTCACTCATTTATCATGTCTTCCGATAAAGACTTCTTACAATTGGTATCCAACAAAACACACGTTTGGAGTCCAACAAAAAAGAAGCTATATTATGAAGATGATGTGTATAGTGAGTATGGAGTTATTCCTCAGAACTTTGCGGTATACCGTGCTTTAGAAGGGGACTCCTCGGATAATATTCCAGGAGCTCCCGGTCTAAAGTTGAAGACGATCCTAAAGAGATGGCCAAAAATGGCAGAACAGACAACAACATCTCTTGAAGAGTTTTTCTCGTACAATGAAGAGTTGGTGAAAGACTCTAAGATCAAAGCGTATCAAGTAGTTGAAGAGAGTGTAGAAGACATTAAACTGTATCATAAGATAATGCAATTAGATGAGACTATACTTAACTCAACAACTCAACTCCGCATACACGATCACATGGACGATGAGGGACGCACCTTAGCAAAGATGACCTTTCATAGACTATTGATTGAGGATGGAATGACAAACGCCATACGTAATCCAGAAATGTGGTTGCGAGACGTTACCACTAAACTAAATCAATACACAAATTTGTTGTAAGTTACATTAATAAACCGTATATTCATCCACATGGGAACACAAGATACTTTTCAATTATACGGAGCTGGTTTTCAAAGTAAGCTGTTAGCGGTCCTAATTAAAGACCGAATTTTTCTACAACAGATACACGATATCCTTGATCCGACATACTTTTCCTCAGAATCATCACAATGGATTGCAAAGACGATTGCAAAGTATTTTGACGAATATAAGACCACACCTACATTAGAAGTAATGAAGGTTGAGATTGACAGTGTCGAACAAGACGTTCTAAAGACTACTGTAATTGATAATCTAAAAGATGTGATGAAACACATTGACTCTTTGGATTCAGAGTACATAAAAGATAAGACTTTAGATTTTTGTAAGAATCAAAAACTTAAAGGAGCTATTTTAGAATCTGTACAACTACTACAGCAAGGAAAATATGATGCTATCAAGAGCACAGTAGATGAGGCTATGAAGGCCGGATCAGATAAGGACATTGGGCATGAGTATATTGAAAACGTTGAAGCAAGGTTTGATGCAAATAGCAGAAAGACAGTCCCAACTCCATGGGAAGTGATTAACGACATAACCGATGGAGGATTAGGTCCAGGAGAGATGGGAGTGTTTGTTGCACCTGCTGGTATTGGTAAGTCAATGGCATTGGTTAATGCAGCAGCTCACTGCGCCAAGCAAGGATTGAATGTAGTTTATTATACGCTAGAACTTTCTGACACTTATGTAGGTGGACGGTTTGATAGCTACTACACAGGTATCCCAACCTCAGATTTAAAGTATCATCGAGAGGAGGTTGAAGAAGCAATGCAAAAGCTTCCAGGCAAATTAATTATTAAGTACTATCCAACAAAGACCGCTACTGTAAATACGATAGCAGCTCACCTCGATAAGTGTGCAATCCAAGGAGCTACCCCTGACATAGTGTTTTTAGATTATGCTGATCTACTAAGAGATGCAGGAACAAATAAGAATGCTCGACATGATCAAGTATTGGGAGGCATCTATGAGGAGTTGAGAGGGCTAGCTGGACTACATAAAATACCTATATGGACTGCATCACAAGCAAACAGAAGCGCTGCTGAGATGGAAGTAATAGAGGCAGATAAGATTGCTGAATCATACACTAAAGTAATGGTAGCTGATTTTATTGTATCGCTATCCAGAAAGACTGCAGATAAGATTAGTGGTACTGGAAGATGGCACATAATAAAGAATCGGTTCGGACCAGATGGGTTGACTTTCCCAAGCAAGATGAATATGGCAGTTTGTGGTATTGAGATATATGAAGAGAACACAATCTTAGGACAGCAAACTAAAAAAGTTATGAACAATGACGACACGGTAATCAGGAATGCCTTGGCAAATAAATTTGAAGAATTAAACAAATTAATCGACTAAAACGACGATTTCAATGTACAAAACACCTATTTATATCCATAGCGGCCGATTACAAATTAATACTAATCATTTATAAAACAAACAATTTACAATGACAATATCTAATCAGATCTTGAGCGACATCACTGTCTTCACAAAATACGCCAAATACCTTCCCGAACTGCAAAGACGTGAGACGTGGGAAGAACTTGTTACTCGAAACAAAGCAATGCATTTAAAAAAGTATCCACACCTCACAGAAGACATAGACGCAGCGTACAAGTTTGTATATGACAAAAAAGTTTTACCTTCAATGCGTTCTATGCAGTTTGCTGGTAAGCCAATTGAGATATCTCCTAACAGAGTTTACAATTGTGCATATCTACCGATTGACGACGTAAGAGCGTTTGGCGAAACAATGTTCCTATTATTAGGAGGAACCGGAGTAGGATACTCTGTACAAAAACACCACGTAGAAAAGCTACCAGAAATCCATAAGCCAAATCCAAACAGAAAGCGAAGGTTTGTAATTGCAGACTCTATCGAAGGATGGGCTGATGCAGTAAAGGTGCTTATGAAAACTTATTTCAATAGCGGATCAACACTGCAGTTTGACTTCTCTGACATTAGACCAAAAGGAGCAAGATTAGTAACGTCAGGAGGAAAGGCTCCAGGCCCTCAACCACTTAAAGAGTGTTTGATAAAAGTAAGAGGAATTTTAGATGCAAAAGAGAATGGAGACCAGCTACAACCAATCGAAGTACACGATATTGTATGTCACATTGCAGATGCAGTCTTGGCCGGTGGGATTCGTAGAGCAGCCCTTATTAGCTTATTCAGCACTGACGACAATGCTATGATGGGATGTAAGTCAGGCAACTGGTGGGAAACAAATCCACAACGAGGTAGAGCAAACAACTCTGCATGCTTGATGAGACATAAGATTACAAAAGAAGTGTTTATGGATCTTTGGGAACGTACTAAGTTAAGTGGAGCAGGCGAACCTGGAATCTACTTATCTAACGATAAAGATTGGGGAACTAATCCATGTTGTGAGATCGCATTGAGACCGTTTCAGTTTTGTAACCTATGTGAGGTGAATGTTTCTAATATTGTAGATCAAGAGGATCTTGAAGCTAGAGTAAAAGCTGCAACACTCATTGGTACACTACAAGCTGGATATACAGAGTTTCATTACCTAAGACCGGTATGGCAAAGAACAACAGAAAAAGATGCTTTGATAGGAGTGTCAATGACAGGAATTGGATCTGGTACTGTATTAGGATATGATATGAAGTCTGCTGCTAAATTAGTGAAAGAAGAGAACGCAAGAGTAGCAGAGTTGATTAACATTAAGAAGGCTGCAAGATGTACAACAGTTAAGCCTGCTGGAACAACGTCACTAACACTAGGAACATCGTCAGGTATTCACGCATGGCACAACGACTATTACGTGAGAAGAATGCGAGTTGGAAAGAATGAAGCAATCTACCAATACTTAGTTAATGCATGTCCAGCCTTGGTTGAGGATGAGTATTTCAGACCACACGATACAGCAGTAATCTCAGTACCACAGAAAGCACCAGAAGGAGCAATTCTTAGAACTGAGTCACCATTCCAGTTGTTAGAGAGAATCAAGAAAGTACATCAAGAGTGGATTAAGCCTGGACATAGAGGAGGTAACAATGCACACAACGTATCAGCTACAGTTTCTTTGAAAGAAGAGGATTGGGAATTGGCTGGTGAGTGGATGTGGGATAACAAAAACCACTACAATGGATTATCTGTACTTCCATATGATGGAGGAACATACACTCAAGCACCTTTTGAAGACATCACCGAAGAAAAGTACAACGAGATGATGGAAGTGTTGACTGACATAGATTTAACTCAAGTTGTAGAGGTAAATGATGAAACAGACTTGAAAGGAGAAATTGCTTGCGCAGGAGGAGCGTGTGAAGTAAAGTGATGAAAGACTGGATATACGATTTGTATGTCAAAGAACATACACCAAAAGCAAAGAAGAATATAAACCGTGCAGATCAAAAAGATCTGCCTAAAAACCAGAAAAATGGAAAAAGTAAAAGCGATCGTTAACTCATCGTGGTTCAAAGCTGCTCTTGCAGGAGCTGTAGGTGCCGCGTTGTTGATTAAAGGTGAGATACTTTATGCAGGTATTGCATTCGGTATCGGAGTGAGAGAATTTATGCTCGCCTTTAAAGCGTAACAAACATTCCAAAAACAATAAGAGCAGGCCATTAGGCCTGCTTTTTATTATCTGAGAACTATTTATATTAAATGGCTTTACAATTACAAACAACTTAATAGTTACTAATATGTTAATAAAAAGAGGATCATCAGGAGCTGTCGTAAGACAAGTACAAGAAAGAGTAGGTGCATTAATCACTGGAGTATGGGATACAGCAACACAAAGAAAGGTGTTGGAATTTCAAAAGCAGAATGGATTACATCAAACTGCTGAAGTAAATGACGAAACATACAATGTACTGTTTCCACCTAAAGTTAAGCCAAAAGCTAAGCCAAAGGCTAAACCAAAGGTTGAGCCAGAGGTTGTAGAGACAAAACCAGCTCCAAAAAAAGTACCACCTAAATCAGCACAGAATGGAGATAAGTGATATACTATTAGAGTGGTCATATAGACTCAAGAAAGGTTATCCTACAATGGAGGATGGCAAGTTTACTGATCCAAATGAATTAAAAGTGTTACACGAGATACTTAAAGAGAATGGTATCAATGAGATGCCTAGCTTTGTGAAGAGCAAAACTCCTATATCAGATAACACAATTTCAGAAGAAAGAGTAAACAAAGATGCTATTATTGACTTGATAAAGAAGTTAGATACAGATGCAATGAGCGATAACGCTATCCAAAAACTATACAATAGAATCAAATCGTTTACAATATTTAAACCAATCCGAACAGCTCTGAAAGCAAAGGGATTTGCAGTTGATGAAAAGACTGGAAAATTTGATATTCCAAAACAAATATCAAACACACTACAAGGCTTCTTAGAAGATCTACCTCCAGAGTCTTACAACACGTTTATCAACTACATTCAAGATCCTAACCAACAAGCATCGTTCCCTGCTAAAGTAGGTTGGGGACAATTAAAGAAAGACATTCCCGACGAATTAGATCGTAACGTACTGCAAGCAATTGCACTCTATACTGGACAAGACGAAAGAAAGAGAGGAGTTGGTATGGGTGAAATACTAATGGCATTGGTGTTTGATAACATAACAAAACCAGGTAAAGGTGATTTGTATTTGAATGATGGCGAGTTTGAAGTCAAAGGAGCCGGAGCAATCCTAGGAGGATTAGGATCTATTTCACCCGCAGATGTAGACTCAATTTTAGAGCCAATCGGCATTACAAATGCTAACAAAAAGCCAATGTATAAAGATGCAAAATTTGACAAAGGCAAACTGTCATTAGCGCTTCAAGCAGCAGCAGCGGATGGTAATGGAGATGAGGTAAAAGAGGTTACTATACAATTAATGTCGGAGTCCGGAATTGCTCCAAATCATGCCAACGCAGCAGCAGACTTAGTTAGCGATTGGAACAATGCAGATAGTGGAGATATTAATCGTGTATTTGGTTTAGGAAATTTCTTGCAGTATGCTGAAAAAGAAAAGTTTACAAGATTTATTGCTATAGATTACGGAAGTGGAGGACGAGGTGATGGGCAATATGCTTATGCCCAAGGATCACCAGAACAGATGGCAAAACAATTAATGGATCAGAAAGTTGGTTTCCAAGGTGCCTCTGTAAGCTCATTGTGGCCAAGAATAGATGCAACCGGTGGACCTACCAATACACTAAAAGAATCAGAAGAAGAGTTGGATTACTAATAAATATTCCGTATATTTAGGTATGTTTAACAAAGAGGTTATAAAGTACAAAGGGGAACTATACATAGTGAAGCGAAAGTTCACTGATCACCCCGACTTTCCATCAGCAGAAATGAAAGAACATTTGCTGTGCAATCTAGTGTTGCGCAAGGAGGGAAAACTATACTTCTGTGAACATGTACCGGACGCTGAAATTATAGAAGAATATGAGTAGATATTATTGGTGGAGAAGAAATCCACACAGACCAAAACTAAAACGTAGTCAAGCTAGCAAAACAAAACCATTCATCATTCAACAGATTGAGCATGGAGACTTTGATCATTCAGATTACGAACGTCAAGCTAAGGAAGAATTAGAGATGTCCAAAAAAGATCTCAAGGCTTTTTGTAAAGCATACAAAGGCAGAGATCCAGAACAAGATCATAGGTATCTGGATATCGAACGTAAGTATCGTAAACGCTACAATAAGCTGATGGAAGATTATTATTGGGATGAATCAAATCGTCTTGTGGATTTCAAACAAGCTTTGATAAAACACTTTGAGATCGACCTATGGGAAGAGTGTGTGACGGAAGCATTTAAACAAGACACAGACGGTGCTAAATCGTTTTTTTATTTGTATAGTAAGTTAATTAGAAACAAAACAGAACAATATGCCTAAATTTCAATCAACAAAAATCTTTGACGGATTCAGTACAGTGTTCCGTCAATGGCAAGCAACAACAACACACTGTCAATATCTACATGGATATGCAATAGAATTCAAAGTAACCTTTGAAGGTGAATTAGATCATCGCAATTGGGTGTGGGACTTTGGAGGTATGAAAAGATCCAAGACTTTGATCGATGGAATGTCT
>Ga0209535_1000306_pt1 | contig 34064 bp, 36 predicted proteins | sample LinPmetageLP28_FD_184041 | JGI IMG/M metagenome (GOLD analysis project Ga0209535, IMG submission 184041) | Marine viral communities from the Pacific Ocean - LP-28 (SPAdes) (version 2) | ecosystem: Environmental > Aquatic > Marine > Oceanic | place: Pacific Ocean | collected 2009-08-22
TCAGAGTCTGCTGTGGCTCCGGTAAATTGGCCAACAAGCAGAAAATTAAAATTTGTATCAATTTCTAATTCAATCTTATCTTTTTGAGCATTCTCAATTTGTTCATGGAAACTTTCATGAACAACGGCAATCTTTGTCGTGATATCACCAGTTCGTTCAAAAGTATTTTTAACATGAGATGACGGTACAATTACGAGGTCCATTTTATTAATAGCGGTAATCCAGTCAGGGTTGCATATGTCTGTTTCAACGCCTGCCGTGATACCTACATTGAAGCTAGCTAAATTACTGTCCCACTCATCAGGTAGCTGCACCTGAAATGATAGATCAAAATTGCCAGGACCTGGATTTGATCTTTTCATTACTTCGCCTACTAGACCATTTTCAAATTCTGGATTAACCATCCAGCTCGTGGTCCCCCAATTAACAACGTGAGTTGTTACATCAAAATCTTCTCTGGACAACAGCCACTTAAAGACTTGACGAGAATGAACACCATATCCGCTTACTGTTAAAAGTGGCGCACGAATTAAAACTTTCTTTTTCATAAATTAATTTCCCAAGACTTATTAAAATGTTGTACAGTCATATGGTTGATATCTTTCTTGCCAGTTATCAACACAGTCACTTAGAGTTTCATGCCACAAGTCAATTGTTTTCTCTATATTAAACTCACTATCAGCATATTCTCTTACTTTCATACTTAACTTTTTGCGATCTGATTCTGACATTTCATAAATTTTCATATATGCATTAGCTAGTGTTTCAGAAGAGGAATAATCTTCGTAGATGTAGGGTACTTGTTGACTACCTACAAGTGTCTGCAAATCGACATCTACTGCCACACCATTTTCTGAACCATCGCGATGATCAACGACTTGTCTAGTTAGACCACCAGTCTTTACAGCAACAATTGGTGTACCTGTTTGCATAGCTTCTAAAGTTGACAAACCGAAGCCCTCAGCATAACTACAATTAATACAAATATCTGAAATATTATAGAGAATATTCATCTTTTCAAACTCAAGACGGTCCCTAGAAAAAACAAGGTGGTCTGCTATTCCCAATTTTTCTGCGACCATGAATAGGTTCGGCCCCTCTGGATCAAGTGGTTCTGTATGCATTATAAGTGTTGCTTTTCTATGACCGTGTTTTTCTTCTAGCATATCTAAGAAATGTTTCCAAGAAATAAGCAGATCGCTCGGTCTTTTTCTTTTTGCATTTCTATTTACCCAGATTGCAACAAAATCGTCTTTTTTGTCTTCACCTAATAGATTTATTTTATTGTCAGCAATGATGCTGTCAGTAAGCGGGTAGAAGATATCTTCAGGTACTGCGTGTGGGATAAAGTTTGTCTTTTCAGGAAAATTTTCTTTGCACATCTCATATGTCAAATAAGAATGACAATTCAAAAGATCAGTTGACGAGTACAGTGTGTCATTAAATCTAGGTGTAGGTCTATTGTCCCAAACATGCCACCAGACTATTGGGCACATCTGGTGAATTTCATCTTCCATTTCAAATAGCCAAATAAAGAATCTTGGATCTGTAAAGATAAGAATAGCATCGGGCTTTTCTGTTGCAAGTGCGACCCTTATCAATTCGGGTGACCCAAAGCCATCGATAGGTTTGATAATTAGATCTTCATTCACCACTACAGTTTCATAGCTAGTATGCTTGAGCGCTGCGCCAAATTGCCTAAATGACCACTCACCCTTTTGAATCAATCCATTCAATAGATGTCGTGTTTGGCAGCCGACACCAGATGTTGATAATGCGTGATCTGACAGTACCAATACTTTCTTTTTTCTTTTTCCTTCCAAAACCATGAACCTCTTTACTTATTAGCACTTCGCTAATTGTGATAGTATCATATAATGATAAATCAGTTAAATTTTAAACACAGTGTTCTGTGTTCTTATACGGGCAGTAAGTACATGAATTTCTATTTTTAAGAAACATTTGCCTTCTAACAGCAGAAATCATGTTATTTAAAATCTTGTTTGCTTTTTCTAATGCCTTGGGCCCTACAGATACTGTTACCAGCTCACAGATGCTGCCTGTTTTACCACCCCTCTTCAAAAGAATAAAACCACATCTGACATCTTTAAGTGGAACAGAGTGTTTTCTAGACCAAAAATGTTTATATAGAATTAGCTGAGCAGTCATTAGAATATCTTGCTTTTTGTCACGGCGCCAACCGTAAGAGCCTGCTGTCTTCCAGTCGATAATCCAGTAGTTGTACCCCTCGCCCCGTTTCTTAGGTACCTTAATAATGCCGTCGATATATCCCTTGAAGTTTAAATCTTTATTATCAACTTCCTCATATAACATTTCTTCAGCTTCAAAACACTCCCATCCCGGGAAAGTCTCATCAAGGAATGCAGGAACTTCATCCCACATATTAGATGCCCATTCACACCACTTGTCGATACCTACGTTTGATGATTTTAAATACCACCCTGGCTGTTTTGCAATCCACTCAGGATTGTCAAACCCATACTTCTCCCAAGCACTTCTAACTTCTTTTAGTATCTTTTCTCTATCAATTGTTTTTGATCTGAGGTAAGTTTCGCAGCCTTCGTGAACTGCTGTACCAAAATCTAAAAAAGGTGAGGGTTCAAACATATCTACTTTGTCAATATAGACTAGCTTGTGTCTGTAGGAGCATTCTTTCCATATTTTTACTTCTGAGAAAGAAACGTGAGGTTTGCCTGTAGGGAAATTTATCATAGATCTATTATAATTCGTCATATTTAGATTGACAAACTTGTTTTATCTCGCCATTGCGTGAATTGAAACGTAGTCTGCAATTGACATGCCGTAGTTGTGCCACATAAATGACATCAGTTTTTGCTCGAATTCTCCGCAGACTTTTGGATCAAGCCTTGCTGCTTTTGATCTTTTTGACCAGTTAAACACATGTTTAACTTCGAATTCTTCGAGTTCTAAAAGCGCGCATAAATCCCACCAAGGTGTAAAGTTTTTGTGATCGTAGTCACAAAACCATGCTCCGTGATTTTGTATGTCAGGTAGGGTTAGAAATACTTCGCCGTTCTTTTTTAATTTTGTTTTAAATTTACCAAACAAGTCAGCGCAATCATCAAATAAAATGTGCTCAATTGTATGTTCTGATACTATTATATCGAAGTCATTGTCAGTAACATCATCCAAGGATAAATAGTCAGCATTTGCCATTGGGTCAGAATCAACAGTTACAAGCTGCTTAACACTTTTTCTCATAGTTTTATTGTTTGGTTCATTTATCGGACCGGAGCCGAATGACATTGTTTTATATTCAAACATTTTATCACTGCCAGGCCACTGTCGATAAAGTTGATGCTGTATTTCTGGAAATTTTACCCTAACAAGTTTTCTTTTTTCCATTACTTGCGTGTATGTATATTTCTCGCTAGTCTTCACTTACAGCACCTTTAATTTCTGACCAGTCATAGTGTGTTCTGACTTCTAGATTTTTTTCCCAGGCTGACTTAAGCAGAAGTGGCTTTATACCCAAATCTTCAGCCATATGCATTATTGCATTTAGATCTTTTGGGAAACACTTTCCGCCGAAACCACAATCGCCATCATGACCAGGAACATCAATATGTGAATTTCCAATTCTACCATCTGTTATAAATCCATGCAGAGCATCATCCCAATTGGCACCAGCAGCATCACAGATTTGTTTCATCTCATTCATATATGAAACTTTGACTGCAAAAAAACAATTAGCCATGTATTTGATCAATTGTGCAGTAGCAAAGTCTGTTTTTATTACAGGCGTGAAAGGAAATCTTTGTCTGTATAGCTCTTCTACTTTATCGCAGTCTTCTTCTGACCCACCCAATACAATTCGTGCTGTATTGATGAAATCTAGTCTTGCTTTTCTCTCAGTTAAAAACTCTGGATTAAATACAAAATTCAGATTTTTATATTTTTCTGCATATTTTTCTACTGTACCTGGGACAACTGTAGACTTGATCACTATAATATTATCAGTATTGTTTACTCTTGCAATTTTTTCAATAACAGAGTCCATAATAGAAAGATCAATGTCGCCGCCTTCTACTTCTCGCATAGGTGTGGGTACTGAGACAAATATAATATCTGAAAACTCTAATGTCTCGCTGAATGTGTGCGTTGATTTTTCAGGTAAGACATCGTAGATGTATATTTCGTTTACATGTAAAAGAAATCCTGCAGATATTGCAGATCCCACAAATCCATTTCCGATAATGCCTATATTGTAACTCATTTAAGTTCCTCTATTTAAAGCAATAATAAACAGTCTATAACCAGTATTAAACTTTAAAAAATTAACTACTGCTTCTTGTTGTTTTCTAGCCACTCTACTCTTAGAAGTGACATAACAAAGCCGTCGACATATTCGCCATTTTTAAATGCATTTTGTCTTAAAACACCTTCATCTACGAAACCAATTTTTCTGTAAATGTCTATAGCATCATTATTTGAAAATACTTCACACCAGATCTTATTTAGATTGATTTCTTCATACCCATACTTCATAAGCGTTCTTAAGGCATCGCTTCCGATTCCTTTGCCTCTAAAATCCATATCACCTATGTAGATTGCAAACTCTGCTTTTCTTGAAATAAAATCAATGTAATAAAGGCCACAGTGCCCAATAAGCCTACCAGATTCTAATTCATGAATCTCAAAGTCGACCTGGTTGGGGTTCAAACAAGAACGCTTATACCAATCAGCCTGCATTGGTTTTGTTATCTCTTTAGATGTCCGAAAGTACTTCCTTAAATTTGGATTATTTCGCCACTGTCTTAATTTCTCAATAGACTCCGGTTGAACACCTGTCAAATAGGACTTTTTACCTATAATCATTTTATTACCTCTCTTAAAATCATGAATCTTTCAGCAGCATCAAGGCCTGATTCTGCGCCATGTATCATTGCCAATCTTCTACAATTTTCTAATGATCTTGGATGTGGGTGACTTCTCATTTCATCACTATAAATTTTTAGTGCTTCTAGTTTTTTATCAAGGGTTTTAGTTATATCAAAATAACAATTTGGTAAAAAATTAGAAATAGGATTCCATTCTGAAGATGACGGCACTTCGTATGCTAAAATTTTTATTGGATTAAAACATGCAAGACCGCGAAATGCTGTAATAGTAGCATTATACACTATTCTATGATCAATATTTAAACAATAGGGCGAGTGTGTAAAAACAATATCTGGATTCATGTCTTTGTCATGGGTATATTGTTCTATTGCTTTGATAATCTCAATAAGCGCAACTGTATCCATTGCATTGTCAGGAAAATCAAAGCTCTTATATGACTTTATACCTAAGAGTTCTGAAACATGTTGAATAGTATGACGCCTATCAGCTTTATCGCCTGGTGCAATTCTTGCACTTCCGCCGTCTGTAAAAGTGATTAAATGTATGTTGTGACCTTCATTTGAAAGTTTTGCAACTGTGCCGCCACAACCGAGTGTTTCATCATCTGGATGTGCAGCTAAAACTAAAATATTCACTTTAACACCCTTATTCTTGCGTCACATAGAATACTATCACCTTCTATTGAAGACCTTGAAAGCTCTATTGAAAATTTACCAATATTAAATTGTGATTTAGGGTAGCCTTCTGCATCCAACATTCTAACATAATCATGTAGTGTTATAATGTTATTAATATCCAAAATTGGTATTTGAGAAGTTTTTCTTCTCTTAGTCAATGTAGAAGAGCTGAGATCTTGATCAGTGGGTACTAGATTCTCTTTAATACATTTTTCAATTAAGTTTTCTGCTTGATGGGAGATTGCAAGCCAAATATCTGTCAAACTGCCTTGCAATGTCACGGGCAATGAACAATAAATTGGACCTCCGTCTAGTACAGGCGACATTTTTATTGCATTAATGCGAGATGATACTACGCCTTCGAGTATCTGATTCTGTATTGGGCTTCCGCCTCTACCGTGCGGTAAGTTTGATGTATGAATCGTAACGCATCTTAAATTTTCCAATATGCTTTTTTGTACTATGCTTGACCAATGAAAAAAGAAGATCCAGTCTGGTCTAACGTTATCTAGATGAATCGATAGATCGCTTTTATCTTTAGCTCTTAACCAGTTTATGTTCTTTTGTGCCTTGAGCGAACTAAAAAGATTATTAGACCATAAGTTGTCTTTTGAAGCAAAGATACAGTTCATTTTTTTATCCTTGTAATGTCATTCCAAGTAATTAAATGATCTTCATTAATGTCAGCACTGGCAATGTATGAATTTTGTATATTATAAAACTCTTTAGCAGGTACACAATTTTCTAAAAAAGGTCTTTTTGTAGTTAGATTGTCAAATGTGATAGTGTCACCTTTTTTTATTGTCTGCTTAGCAACAATAGACCTTGTTGCTTTTATAAAGCTTTCTTCGCTTTCAGTATTTTTCCCATGTTTGTTTCCCAAGCATAGTTCTGTAGTTCTTATATTTTTTACCATTTCTGACAGTTCAACTGGTTCTATAGCAAACGGATGATCTGGGCCGATCATACCCCTATCAAGCGTATAATGTTTTTCAATTGTTGTAGCACCTAAGCCGACGGCAATCGGGGGTATTAATATTCCAAGTGTGTGATCAGATAGTCCAACAGCTATCTGTAGATTTAAACTTTTTATTTTTTGTATCTGGCCTAAATTTATATCTTCAAAAGGTGTGGGATAAGCATTATTACCGTGTAAAAAAGTAATATCTGGATTAGGATTTTCATCTTTTACCCAGTTATAAATTTCTGCTATTGTCTTAAGATCTGTGCCTATTCCTGCTGTAATAATCAATGGTAATTTTGTTGATGCAGCATACCTGACTATCCTTGGATCAGTTGATTCAAAACCTGCGATTTTAAACCTTTTTACGCCGATTTTGTAAAGCTCATCAACAGCTTTCTCATCAAAGGGTGTAGACATAAACTCAATTCCTAAATCATCGCAACACAGTTTTAAGTCTTTTTGCCATTCTCTAGGAAGTTCAATATCTTTAATGAGTTTATTAATATTTTTATAGCCAGCAAAGTCAGGAGTTGACTTTGAATAAAGCGTTTCAGAAGAATAAGTTTGAAATTTAACTATATCGCATTCTGCACCTGCTGCAGCTTTAATAAGTTTTACAGCGGTACTCCAGTCTCTATTGTGATTTGCACCGGCCTCAGCTATAATTGTAATTTTTTTCATTTATCTAATGATGTCTCAATATATTTTTTATAAAATACGTCCAGGTCAATCAAATTCATCAACTCTTCCATGTTGTCTAATAAAAAATCATAGTTGTACTCTATTTTCTTTTCAAATAGTGTCTGTTGACCTTTTCTTATAATTCCCAAAGAGTCCTCAGAACCCCATGGAGGGACTAAGACTGACATATCTATATCTTTTTTTGTTGCGCGAAGATCTGCAAATGCACGCCAACAGCAACCCGTTCTGTGTGGGTCTTTTTCAAGGTCTCTTGTTAGTGGTATCATATCATGTAAGATAATCGTACCATTGTCACTTAAGTTTTCTAAAGAATTGTTAATATCTCTCAAGACTTGTTTGTGTTCGTGCCAAGCATCAATAAAAACGATGTCATATAATTTTTTAGAATCTTTTGCTTTTTCAAAAAATTCATCAGACGTCATTACATAATGATTTGATCCATCTGGTAGTTCATACTCAAACTCTATAGTTGGATCTGTATTAACTGAATCTTTATTTTCACATTGTATTTTATGATATGTAGATCTTTGTCCTGCAAAAGGTTGACCGCCTATTTCTAGATAATTTTTACAATTATGCAGTTCTATAAATTTACTTATTATGTCATCTTTATCTACAAATAATTTTCGACCATTACAGAAATTGTCCCAAATAATATGTGCATTATTTTCTTGTAATGCAAAAACTTGCTTCCAGTCATTGACGCCTGTATGTGTATGTCTTGCACTTCTTAGTAATTCTGCAAAACATGATTTATCATTTATAGTGTTATCAATATTACGCTCTATGTATTGTATCATGATTTCCCTTATGTATTTTTTCTAAAAACTGCTACAGATCTTTTACCTGCTAAGACTGCATCGACACAACTTATGTTTTCTTTTACAATTTTAAAAGCATTATCTGCTGCTTCGATCGTTTTCATAATGTCATTTTCAGTATGCGCAAAATTTATGTATAGAACATTAGAAAATAAAATTTGTTGTTTTACCATTTCTTGATAAAACAAATCTCTCATTCCTGAAGCATCTTCATAATTGTCTGAAAAAGTCAGATTATGTCTGGGACCTGAACCTGCAAACACTATATCTAAATCATGTTTAATAGCAAGATTAGACATACCTGATTCGAATAAACTTCCTAGTTTCCAAATGTGCGAGTAATCTCTATTTTGTAATTCTTTAATTGTTGCAATTGATGCAGCAAGAGAAAGACACTCGCCACCAAACGTCATAGAGAAAAAAGCATGGTCTAGTTCTTTCATGAATTCAGCTTTACCTGCTATTGCTGATATAGGCATGCCGTTTGCCATTGCCTTGCCGAAGCATGCTAGATCTGGGGTCACATTGTAATATTTTTGTGCACCGCCTAAATCCCAACGGAAACCGGTCACAACTTCATCAAAAATAAGCAAAGCATTATGTTTATTACAAAGCTTTTTTACACCTTCTAAAAAGCCTGGATCGGGAGGCGTCAATGCTTGTACTTCCATAATAACAGCTGCGCAGCTATGTGTTTCTAAGACAGTATTTAAGCTATTAAGATCGTTATACTCAAAATCATGGACATAATCTTTAAGCACACTTGGTACTCCATATGGTCGTAAAGAGGCAGCATGCCAGTCGCCCCACCCATGATAACCACACTTAGCAATATTATCTCGTCCTGTGTAAGATCTAGCTATTCTTACTGCAGCTAGATCAGCGTCAGTCCCGTTTTTTGCAAATCTAACTTGTTCAGCACAGGGCACTACATCAACTATCAGCTGCGCAAGTTCTTGTTCTAGATAGGTCGGTAATGAAAAAATTATACCCTTATCTAGCTGTTGCTTAATTGCATTATTTGTTGTTTCGTGATTGTACCCTAGTATGACTGGTCCGAGCCCACACATAAAGTCAAGATAGTTTTGACCGTCTTCGCATGTAATGTAAGCGCCTGATGCTTTTAAAGCAAACTTAGGGTACACACCATCAACAAACTGGTCTGGGCACTTACTCATTGTTTGAGTGCCTCGAGGCATGAGCCTCAGAGCATTTTCCCAGCTAGGATTCTCTATCATATTTCTTTTCTTCCAATGTATTTATTTGATTATTTTAACAAAAAAATATGATATTTATCAATCTTTATTTAGATAAGCACCTTTAAAAGATTAGCAGCGCTATCGTAGCTATTTGTTGGGCCGTTCTCAATAATATGCTTCCACTGTTCGATATATGAGTTTTTAATATCATCTTGTGTAATCGCTTGTCTATGAATATGACCATCATTGTCTACACACTCAAATTGTCTAATGTAGTTTTTACTACTATATGATAGGCAAAAATTTACTAATTTGTTCTCATACTCCCAGGTTATGAAAGCAGTATCACTTGCATCATTTGTAATATTGTCGAATATCTTCTTTTCAAAATTTTTATATTGTATGGGCAAACCCAGTATAGACATAACATAATCAGGTTCATGGATAAAATCTAATATGACTCCGCCGCCCTGTATTTTATTTGCACTGTAGGAATCTAAGTGATTAGTTCCTGGTCGCCAACTTGGTAAATAAGACATTGAAACAACGTTAATAATTCTACTATTTTTTGATAGTTTTTTGATATTCTTGCAAGCTTCTGTAAACCTAATGTTACAACCTACATGAACTTTTTTAAAGTCAATTTGATGTTTATATTTTTCAATTCTATCGATTGATGTGTCAAGTGGTTTCTCAATGAATATTAGGTCTGAAATATTTTTAAATTTAGATGCGATCGCTAGATGCGATGAGCTAGGAGTGCAGATCACAAGTATATTGAAGTGGTCTTCTACAACATCTTCAAGCTTGAGTTCTGTGTCAATATCAACTATTTTAAAGACTGCTAAATTACCGAAAATATCACTTAAAATACTATGATGTCTTTTCCCTATACTACCATAGCCTACAATACAAATTTTCATTATTAAACCTCTAGTTCTATTCTATTAGCCTTGATAAGTGTATGAAGTGCACTTACAATTTCAAGGTCGGCAGGTGTATCTACAGAAAATTTACCCTTTAAGACGATCTTGCCTGTGTTAAATACTTCGCATTGTTTATTTCTTTTTATCCAGGGCGTTACATGTTCTATATCATACTTTGAAATTGCATGTTGATATGCAGCTACTAGACTTTCACTACTAAAAATTTCAACATTAAAACCATCAGGTGTGTCTGTGTCTGACATATAATCATCAGGTACATCTTCTGATAGTACTCTTGAAACTGTACTGTTATTGATATAGTCAAAACTATTTTTTTCAAAAAAGATTAAAGACTTATTAATATGTGTTTTGTTTATTAAGAAACAATCTGAAGTTATTCTGACTACAACATCTGCTTCGGAGTAATTCATAGCATCGTAATATCTTTTTAGCACATTATTTTCAGATCCTTGCCAGATCAAAAACTTGTCATTACTTTCATAGTGAGTCTGTGTATCTATAAAATAAGAATGCTGATTTTTCGGTATTGCAAGTATTACATTGTCTACATTTGATTGTATGCACTGGTCAATAACATGAAAAAGGGCTGGCTTGTCATCAATTTCTGTAAATATCTTGTTGGGAAATCTTGAAGAAGATATCCTTGCTTGTATGATAATAGCTACTTTTTTATCCACGAAATTTTTCCATTAATTCAAAATTTTCTGGTACTTCACAAAGAATGTGATTCATTGTTTAGAACTTATCTGTTGTTTTTCTATCAGTGAAACACCCGTCTGCCTGGAGTGCATAATCACACTTAGCGCAAGCATCAAGTTCATAAAACTTTCCATCAAAGTGCTTTTTTCTAATTGCGTTTAGTTCATCAGATTCCCATACTTCTTGAACTGTTTGATTGTTCAAGTCTCCGATCTGGAGGCCGTCATCATAATCACTGCAGCATGGGAAAACTCTGCCGTCGTCATAAACAGTCATTCTTGTCAGTAATTGAGAACAGACAAAATTTGACTTATAGTCTTTTGGAAATTCAGCTGTTGCTCGAACACTGTTGTCTGATTCGATATAATCTAGTAAACCTACAGAATCAACAATAGGAGAGAACAGGTCTATCATATCTTGTATTTCTTGTTTAGTGACACCAGGTAATTTAATAAAATTAATTCTTGTAACCGGTGTGATAGAGCCCATTTCCTCTCTTATCTTTTTAAACCGTCTAACATTCTTAAGAACTTGCTCATATTTTGCACCAATTCTGACCCTCTCATACTTTTCTTTATAAGGTGAATCGAAAGAGATGATTAGTTTGTCTAAACCGGACTCTATTAATTCTCTTGACTTCTTTTCTGTTAGTAGTACACCGTTTGTATGAAAAAAGATATCAACGATACCTTTGTCTTTTGCGTATCTAACCATCTCTGTCAAGCCCTTGTGAATAAATGGCTCGCCAATAACATTTAGATTTAGAGCGTATACGCCTGATTCTACTGCTTGATCTACAGTCTGCTTATAGAGTGACATATCTATGTTGCCAGGTTTTCTCCATGTTCCCTCTGCTATCCTCTGTGTTCTAGAGCAAAAAGGACATTTTAAGTTGCACTGACTAGAAACTTCTATGTCAAGATGCAGTGGGTGATCAGCAACTTTAAGCTCTTTAGGATACTTTACCCACTCTTCCCTATACTTTTTATACTTTTCACTATGACTTGCTTCCCACTTCTTCCAGTTTTCACTCTTGACTTCTTCAAAACAGTGAAAAACATCTGATGATGTATCTTTTTTATCTTCTTCGCTCATGAGTACTCCTTACAGGACTTTGCCTTTTAATGCTTTTAAAAAAATGCCGCTAAAACTACTAGATTCAGGCGGGCAAGATATGGTTATATCAAGACGCATTCCTTCTTGACATATATTCCCTGAGTGGTAGCCACAAGAATCAAAAAATATGACGTCACCTCTTTTACCGGTCGCAACAGTCTTGCTGTAGGTTTGACCGTCTATCACGATATCATCGTAGTCTAATTTTAATGGTTGATTATCAACAAAGTCGTCAGATACATATGCTACATTTCCGCCTGTAATTGCGCAGATATTATTACCGTGTCTAGTGCCTAAACAGTGATTTTTAGATAGGCCGTGCATGAATGTAGCATGTTTCATCTTAAGTTCGAAATCATTATTAATACAATGTGAGCCATTTGCGTAGTACATGGGCCCATTATTCAAATTAACATCAGACAGTAAAACCATTGCTTTTAATTGGTTTGATAGTACATCTATGTGCCACCCGTTGTGATTGATATCAGCGGGTGTTAGCCATTGCATTGTTGCTCTGTTAATTTCTGTATTTTTGTTTTTATACCACAGCTGATATATTTGATTCACTCTTTCATCAGCGATTATTGTATCAGAGCCTGGATGGAAAAAGCCCATTGACTTTGACTGTAGTCTAAGCAGACCATGATTTTGTTTCTCATATCTAATTTCAAGCCCTACAGACATATTTCCCTGTGGTACTATACCGATATACCCAGCAGCAATTTTTGCACCTTGAGACTCGATGATATGCGTCGTCTTATTTTGAAAAGCAGTTAATTTTTCAAGCTGCTCATCATTAAACATGCCTTCAAATTTACATATGCCATTTTCTTTAAGTCCTGCTAGACATGTTTCTACAGCTTTTAAAGGTTCAATATCAATTTTAATTTTATTTCTAAAATCACTAAATGAATTATATAATGCCTTAAATACTTCTGGTTCTTCTTCTAGTTTTTTATTGATAGCTAGTTTAAGTTCTTCATCACTAAGTAATAACTCAAGCCTTTTATTGAATTCTTCAGAATTATTCAGTATTTTAAACTCAGACTTACTACAGTTCTTAGTAAATAATTCGTAGTAATAAAAAAAATCTTTATCTTTTTCGACTTTTATTTTTTGATCTTTTATAAAAGCTTGTTCATCAAAATGAAGGCAATTGATAATATCAATTACGTCTAATTCATTTTTTTGTTTTTTGATAAAGTTATTTTTACTAGACACCATTTTTTTCTCTATTAATAATAATAGACTTTATATCATTTAGTGACATTTGCAGATCATTATCACTTGAAAAATATCTTGTTCTATTTATTTTTTCAAATTTATTATAATAGTGTGCTATTGAATTGTCCCAATCTATCTTTTCAGGTAAGACGATATAGTATCCGCCGACGTCATATGTTCTTTCACTTTCTCGCCTGTTAAGTAGCTGCTCATGAATTTTTTCACCGGGTCGGACACCTGTGATTTTTATAGACTTTTCATTATCCATAGCACATGCAATATCAGAGACTTTTGAAGCATTTATCTTTGGAATTACAATTTCTCCGCCCACTGTATTCTTTAAAGACCACGCGACCATCTTTACACAATCAGCGATGTCCATCCAAAATCTTGTCATTTCCATGTCTGTGATAGTAAAGTGATCTTTGTCTTTCATGTTTGAAAATACTTCAACAATACTACCTCTAGATCCTACGATGTTACCATATCTTACACAAGATATTGTTGTTCTCTTCTTAATTGAACCTTCAATATTCTTACTATGATTATTACTGTAGACAGAATATTTTTCTGCAAGCATTTTTGTTGAGCCATAAAAATTTATTGGTTCAACAGCTTTATCTGTTGATAAGAATATAACCTTTTTAACACCCTCTTCTATTGCAGCATCACAAACATTATGAGTTCCGATCACATTTGTTTTTAATGCTTCGTCAGGATTATACTCACAGAAAGATACATGCTTAAGGGCTGCTGCATGAATAACATCGTCTACGCCTCTTAAAGCTTTTTGGAGGCGCTCTCTATCTCTTACATCACCTATGAAAAAACGAAAAGTTTTTTCTACAAAACTTTCACCGTGTTCAAAGTTTAGTTTGCTTTTTAAATTGTGCTGTTTATATTCATCCCTGCTAAATATTACAACCCTATCATACAACTTTTCTTGTATACAGTGATCTATAAAAGCTTTGCCAAATGTGCCTGTGCCGCCGGTTATTAGAATTGATTTACTTTTCATTTTTAGTCTCCAGTAGATATTATAGAATGCCTTTTAAGAATTTTTCACCTATGGTACTATTATTTTCAAATTTTTGAAATTTACTATCTACTTTATTTTTTAATATGCAATCTATATTTTTTTGGATATCTTCAAAATTTGACGTATTAAGATAATAAAAGTTATCTCTGCTTTTAGGTTTGACATAGCCACGCCAATGAGCGTTTTGCTGTGCCTCTGTTATACATTTACTATAAGTCTCTAAAGCAAGATCAATATAATTTACACCCGCAGGAGCTAAGTCTGTATAAGCTGCTGAAGAAAACCCTATGCATAACTCAGACATGGCAGGTATTATTACAGCTTCGCTAGGGTACCAAATATCATCATAGACAACATGTACGTTTTCTAAATTAAAACTTTCAACAGATTGATGCTTTCTTCTTTGCTTGACAATAACTGTTAAGTCTAAATTACTTAGATATAAAATTAATTCTCTTGCTAAATCTCTATAACCTTTATCAGGATAAAATATATAAGCTATTTTTTGTGAACGTAGATCAAATATGCTAGAGCTTAATAAATCAAGTTGTTTGTGAATATCCCAAAAAGCAACAGGTTTGTCTGGGCAGATTGCGTCAATTCCAAAATTCTCTACTAAGTCAGTCTGGTAGCATTTATCATGTGTGATGTAAGTAGTCTTATCATCGATGTAGTTATGATAAAAAGATCTGTAATAGTCTGTACCGTGCTGAACGCAGAATTTTTTATCATAACTAAACAAAGCGCCATTTATACCTCTTGGGACACACTCTAATGTAAATAGAATATTTGTATTAATGGGAGGTTTATCAGATGGAGCAGGAGTTAGTAAGACATCTGGGCAGATTTGATTTATTCTTTTTGCAAAAGTTTGTAGATTTGTAATCGAAGAATTGTATTTATTTGGTATTCCACTTTGATCAATACCTGGCCGTGTGTCCCCTTTCACGACATTGTCAATAGGGTAAAATACTTCAATATCGTGCCCTAGCGTCTTTAGCACTCTTATTATAGGGAAAAAATATCGTAAAGATGTCACACACTCTGATAAGAAACTAACTTTCAATGTACTCTCATTTTAAAACTGATTCAATTATACTGCAGTAATCTTCAATTGAATCAGACATTTTCTTTGTGTATCTTTGATTTTTTTGTTTAAAGTATGAATAGTTTTTCATAATACAACTTATTGATTCAATCAGTTCATTTAAATTATCACCGTACTCTAAGCCGTTTTCTAGACAATATTCAGGAATACTGCCTCCTTTTTCATGATATACAATTGGCAGGCCTGATGCTATTGCTTCTAAGACATGATTTGCTCCTGCCTCGCCTAACGATGCCGTTAAATAAACGTGATGATTGGGAAGCTCTCTAGATAGCTCAATCACATCGATAGGGCTTATGAGATTTATCCCTTCAGATCTGTTATCTTCAGAGTATCTTCCGATATAAGTAAATTCGCATTCAAGACCGTTTATCTTTAGGCCTTCTTTTATTTTGTCACCTAGTGCTTTATAGATGTGAAAACCCTTCATTGGATTTGTTGACCAGTGATGTGTGACTATCTTTATTTTTTCACCTATAAACTCATTACTGTTTCTATTTTTATAAAACTCTTCAAGTGGTCTATTTGGTATAATATCATAGTTTTTTTTCTTAAATCCGATTGCCCGGCGGGCCCAATCACTTGGAAAAATTAAAAAATCAGATATTTTAGATGTTTGCATAACAAGATTAGTTAGGTCAGGTTTTCCATGTGTACCAATGTCACCAACTCTTTGTATTATCTTGCACTTTTCATTTTTAGACTTATAGTCGATAAAATGCTGGTACCAAACACCAGTATTATTTGGTCTCGGGTCGAAACAAAAGATTAAATCAATCTCATCTTCTAGATCATAAACAATATTATGACCTGAATCTTTTAATTTACTTGTTATAGCTGTTAGCGTTTTATTTCCGCCGCCCCATGGGCCTGTAACTGGTTTTCTATTAAAATATATTTTCAATTTACCCTACCATAATAATCTTCTACTCTTACAACATCATTTAATTCAGGTGAAGACACTTCTATAAGTTTTACTTCATCATCCTCTGCACAAAATCTATGAACTGTGAGCGGCGGTATATGAATAACTGCACCTACATCTAGATGTGACACTTGTATCCCTGAGTTTTTGTCGCCGATTTCTACTCTTAGATGACCTTCAAGAACATAGATTGTTTCTTCTTTTTTCTCGTGGTATTGTCTAGATAATGAACACCCAGGCTTTATAACTAAAATTTTTCCTGCGTATTTGCTACAAGTTGCCCAGACTTCTTCATAGCCCCAGGGTTTATTAACAAATTTTTTCTGATTTTTAAACATGTTTATTTCTCTACTTTTTTATTCCTGTCATGATAAAATAAATCTGTGGAGCGTCTTCCCACAAAGTAATCATATCTATTTTAAATATAAAATTATCATTAGCATCTTTTAAATTAAAGACTACAGGCACTTCATCACTTATTGCTGTTTTGACACTTTTATAACCAAATTTTTTTATCCAATTTTCAAACTTAATAAATTCTGGGTGTTTTGAAAATAAGTCGTGCCAAATTGTTGACCATAAATAGTTCTCATCATTATAAGCATGCTCATGCTCACCTTCTTTTTGCCAGCCAACTTTATAGTTGCTAAATCTCCAGTGATCACCAAGACCCCAATCAACTATAAATCTGCCGCCGGGTGCTAATATTCTATTGAGTTCTTCAAAGAAGGTTTCTGGACTTTTTGAAAAATAAGCGCATCTTGTACAGCTAACAAAATTAAATTTTTCGCTATTTATTTTCCATGGTAGATCGTTTATATTCCAACCATTTAAATTTAGATCATGAAATTCAGCAAAACTTGCTTTGATATTGGAAGTAAAGCTATTATGCTTTGTGTTTCCTAAAAAACATACGTTATTATATTCTATGTCTAGTACTTCTTTTGTTAGCGCTTTAGAGTAAGCTGAAAATATAAGTGGGTCAGATTTTCCCATCAATCATCTCGTTCATAAAACAAAAGTCTACTTCGTCTTTATGTATTTTTAAAAAATCTATTAGCTCAGTTGTTTTTGTTTCATCTAAGTAATTTTTGTCCCATTGACATGCATGATAAACTATCTCAGTTAAAGGATAAAGATTAAAATCATCAAATGGTGGATTAACATTGTAGTATACGACTTTTTTAAATTTCTTATCTGCGCCGTTGTATGATTCGACAGCATAATCTTTTGGGGAAAGGGCAAGTATTTCTATTCCTGCTTCTTCTGCTGCCTGGAAACTTCCTGGTGACATCCTCCAAGCGGGTGGTCTAAATATATTTTTAAATGTATTGTCTAGACCAGCATTTTTTGACAATGCCTTCATCGTATTAAATTTATCTCTAGCTTCTTCTAAACTAATAGTTTTAAACTCGTCATTATTTGACTGGCCAGGTATCCCATGAAAAAGGCCATGATACGCTATTTCAAAGTTTTCTGGTGGTAAGTCTTTTATGAACTTACAGAAGTCAGGAAAAGCATCTATTCTAAAAGGTTTATTAGACACAGATTCTGGTGGAAGTGGAATAGTTCGCCAATATGCTAGAGGGACAAATAGAGTAAACTTAGCATCAGGAAAGTCTTTTATTATTCTTTCACACTGATCTATGACAATTATAGAAGATCTCGGATGTGGTGAGACGTCATCGATGCTAATATTAACTTTACTAATCACTGTTTAATTTCTCTAAACCAAACTTGACCCATGTTTCATAATTTGTCCTGCCAGCTTTATTATATCTTCCTGCTGACTTTAATATTCCTCTACCTAGATGTAAGTATAAAATTTCACCTGTGTCTGAAAGGGCTTTATCTGCAAAAATATTGTGCTTTTCTATTAGCTGATCTTCTAGGCCGTTTAAGAGTTCTGGATTGTTATGAGTATTTGGACAGATAAAATAGTCATAGTTTGCGTCTCTCAGCGCTTTTGTGTAATGATCTCCTACGTCGAGATTCATGCTTCCGTTTTCCCATGTAGGGTACCAGTTCGGACCCAATTCTTTATAAAGATCTAGATCTAGTAGATATCCAGACACATGCATTGCTAGTATCCTGCCGTTGTCTTTACAAAATGCTGCACCGCGTGTTTTGTTGTCTAATTTTGATACTAGATAACTTAACCAGCCTTTTTTATATGCCATTACATCATTGTGACAAACAAACATATATTTTGACTCAATAAAGCGTGATGCAATATCTACGCCGACACCGTTTAAAACGCTATCTTTGTGGCCATTGAGAATTGATTTAAAATCGCCCTTATTTAAAATTAGATTGATATCATCTATTTCTTTAAGTCTTGCAATTGTTTCATCATCAGAAAAGTTATCAACAACAAAAATCTCCATAGGGATATCTGTATATTTCTTAAATGAGTTTATTGCATTGATTGTCATATCTGGTGATAAGTGTGAAACAATAGCAATTGAAACTGCATTTTTATCTATGTTCTCTTTAAGATGAGCCTCTACTGTAAAAATACCTACATCTGTCTTAATTTCAATCATTCTTTACCTTCCAAAAGTCATATATTTTTTTCTCGAGCTCGAAACTATCCCACGTAAATCTATCTCTAGCGGGTTGTTTTTGAGCCCAATGCCACATTCTGGAAAGACCTTCTTCTAGATCAATCTTGTGTTCAAAATCTAATAACTGGACAGATTTATCCCATGTAGCCCAAGCATGTTTTACTTCATGGCGTTTTTCTAAATGAACAGGTTTTAGTTTTGTGTTGGTGACTTTTATAACAGCATCTGCGGCCTGGTTAATTGAGTAGCTTTTAATGCCTCCTAAGTTTATAATCTGATCAATACAATCATCTCTTTGTGAGGCATTCCAAAGTGGTTCTAGTACATCGTCAACATAACTAAATGCTCTTGTTTGCTTTCCGTCGCCAAAAATTGTTGGATTCATATCATTCATTATTTGGTACATCCAGATTCCCAATACGTTTCTATATCTGTCCCAAATATTTTGATTAATACCGTAAACATTGTGCGGTCTAATAATAGTGTAATTCAATCCGTGCTGATCAAAGGCTACTTTTAAATCTTGCTCTACAGAGAATTTTGCAATACCATATGGATCAATAGGTGAGGGTATTAAATCTTCATTGAATGGTGGGTTTTGTGAGCCACCGTAAACTGCCATGGAACTTGTAAAAACAAATCTGCCGACGCCATATTTTATACTGTTGTTTATTAGGTTGACAGAAGCCATTAGATTATTTTTATAATTAAAGACGCGAATAAACGGGGATAAGCCCTCTGCAGCATAAGCTGCTAAATGATAAACTATGTCAAATTTATTTTCTTTAAAGAGGCAGTCAATCTGAGTAAAATTATCCATCAAGTCTATATTATAAAAATCTATTCTTTTGTCGATATTTTCAGCATATCCACCTGATAAATTGTCAATCCCTATAACCTTGTGCTCTGTATTATCTAAAATCCAGGACGCAAGCCTAGAGCCTAATAGCCCAGCGACACCTGTTACAAGAATATTCATTATCTTTTCCCTGTTAAGTTGATTGGGTTACTTCCATTTCTAGCAGAATGTTGTATTGCATATATTAGTAATGAATCAAAGTATGCAAGTTCACACGTATAAAGTTCTTTTCTTTCTGCTTTTCCTTCTATCACATCTTTCATTAATGAAAACAAATAAGCACAGGCAGACTGCTGATCGCTAAAGCCTAACCCTTCAAATTTATTTTTCCACGTAACACCGGATTCCTCATCAAATATTTTAGATGGTGCGACATCTTTGTGAACTCTTTCTACTGACACATTCATTACTTTTGTCTCTTTACCACTCAAATACTTAAAATCTAAAATATCATAGTCATCACCAAGTGGACCATTTTTTCCTGTAACAATTGTACCATTATCAGAATAACTTCTTAACGTTTGCATCGGTCTAAATGGGGCTGTTTTACAATGATAAGAAAATTCGTGTGTTAAGACTGTTCCATTTTCAAATCTAATGTTTCCAATGTCCCAAAGTTCCGGATCTTTTTTAATATTGCCACTCTGATCTAAAAATTCAGGTGATTCTAGACCTATGTTCATACCGTACGCAAGCAGAGGTAGACTAGGTAGCAGATAAGATTTTAACTGTGCTATTGCATGATAGTTGAAAGACCTGCCATCATTCTTAACAAGGAACGGCCTAGAAATCAAACCCTTTTCAAATACAGCTTGTTTAAAAAGCTCAATAGGTAGAAAAGGCCACTGCTCAAGGACACAAATAGGTACTGTTGATTTTTGACTAATTTTAACTATTTCAGGATCTGCTATTGGTGTCTCAATAAGAACAGGCACTTTATAACTAACTACTTCTGCTAGTACACTTGCCAGCTCTTCTTGTGGAACTGCACAAATAATAAAATCAGGTTTTGTATTTTTTATAAGCAGCTCAATTGAGTCAAAGTAATTTACATTAAACTCTTTTTCAAATAGCTTGCCAGACTTTTCTGTTTTTGATGTGCATCCGCATAAATCAAATTCTAGTTTTTTCAATATTTCGTAATGAAATACTTTGATTCTTTTTCCGACGCCTACTAACCCTACTTTAATTTTTTTCATCTTTTAACATTCTCTTATATAATAGATTTAAGTTTAAGTGTGCAGCTTGATCTGAAAAATTTTCATCAAACTGAAATTGTCTTACAAAAGAATAAATAATTCTTATTGAACCTGTATTTTCCGCATCTGGTAGCACGCTGTGCATTAAAGAGGTATTAAAAATTAAAAATTCATCTTCTGATTGTGTGTATTTAATTGTATCGAATAATTGAAAAAGCTGCTGATCTAAATATGAACAGCCCGGCAATATAAATTTATTACTAGGCTGTTTCTGAAACAGGCATAAATGGCTACCTTTTAGTAGTTCTACGCCTGAGCTTATTTGATCATTTATCTTAGGGTAAAAAATTACCTTATGGCCGGGTGGAATATTTCCCACTATTCTGTCATCAATGAAATACATGTCCCTATGCCAAGGCATATAACTTTGACTAGACTCTGATTTTCTAATTTGAACATGTGCCAGCGTTAATTTTTCACCTGTTAAATTAGACAAAGTTTCTGGTATGTTATTATCAAATAAAATATCTAAAAAAGATTTGTCATAGTCAAAAGCTGTGGGCCTTAAGTCTTTTGTTTTTGGATACTTTGAAACAAGCTCAAAATCTTTATCGACTTTTTCTGCGTACAATAGTGCTAGTTTATTTTTAGCTTGTTTTAAAGTGTCATTATTTTTAAACTTTAATTTGACAAAACCGTCTCTATAATATTTTTGAGTATCATTCATTTTACCAGTTTAAAATATACTCTGATTCATCAAATTTTTCATTCTTTAAGATTACTTGCCCATAATCAATTTGATCATCTGTATATCCTCTATCATCAAAAAAGATTCTTCTATCTGCAATTATCATTTCTTTGCTGTCATTTTCTATAGTGTCAACAAGTTGAGATACTTCCATATCTGTCTGTCTTTTAGTTGGAAGATGATAATCATCGAATACTAAAAATTTATTAAATCTATCTTTCGTATTTTCCCAATCAAGCTTTACAGCTTCATATCTGTGATCGCCGTCAATAAAAATTAGGTCAAACTTTTCTTCATCGCTTAAGCTTGTCAATGCTTCTTGTGATGTACCCTTGATAAATTTAATTTTTTCAAACCACTCTTTGGGAAAAACCTGTGATAAATTTTCCAAAAACTTTTCGTCAAGATTAGGATCAATAGTTACAACTTGTCCGTCAATTCCCTTGTCACACATTGCTTTTGCAACACAGAATGCAGAATATCCGCGGCCAAAGCCCACTTCTAGATAAGACTTTACTTCAAATGTTGAAACAATTGAATATAGTAAGATTCCTCTTTCATAGTTTGGCCTAAAAAAACAACCTGCTGACTTATATAAATCACTACCGGGTGCCCTATTCTTCTTTGCTGTGTACTCACCTATAAAGTCAAAATCGCCTAATGAAATATTATCAATAGAAAAATCGTACTCTTCAAGTTTTTTCAAAATATGCTTTTTATTTATCACTTAAATCTCCTAAAATGATTTGCTTAGTTCTTAAAAAAAATATCAGCATTTGTGCCTTTGTCGTCAACATAGTAGTCTCCGGCCGGCTTTCCTAAAAACAAGTTATGATATTTTACATTCCAACTATCAAGTTGTTTTCTAGTATATTCATAAAAAATTTCTATTGCTTCTATTTGATTGTTTTTTGTTCTTCCCATGCCTCTTGCAGTTTGAAATATTATTATATTTCCTTCAGCATATAATTTATTTATAAAGTCAATCCTATCATACATGGGCGTCGAGTTATCATAATCACTCCCATTAGTATTGCAGATAGTACCGTCAATATCAAAAATATATGTCACTTAATCCAGGCCTCAAAATCTTTTAAAAATCCTTCAATTGATTCATCTGTCTTAACATGTGCTGTTGCCTTCTGTATTACACTGTAACCTGCTGTAACAATATGACTACCTGCATTCCAACAATCAGACAAGTCATATGGGTTTCTAATACTTCCTGCAATAATTTCACAGTCTAAGCCGTTGTTGTCTATAAACTTTCTAACACGCTTTAAAACTTCTTCTGGATTTCCGCCGACGTCTTTGAGTCGATTATAGAATAGTGAAACATATCTTGCGCCAGATAATGCTGCAAGCTCAAGTTGAGTTTCTGTGAAGCAGCAAGTACAATTTACTCTTATTCCATTTTGACTGAGCTTATGAATAACTTTCAGCTCATTAAATCCCACAGGTATTTTTATATTGAGATTTTTGTATTGTACTTTCTTACTAATTTCGATTGCTTGATCTATCATCTTGTCAGGTTCTGTAGCGAAAACTTCGACTGATATCGGTAGATCTACACCATAAGCTGTGCATAGATTACAGATTTTTTGTATGTGACTGTAAAAATCTGTTTTTGGTTCTTTAGCAAGTAAAGATGGGTTTGTTGTAATACCCTGGATGGCACCACTTTCTAGTAATTGTTCTATTTCTTTAATGTTGGCTGTGTCAGCAAATAACTTCATAATATTTCCTCAAAAAAATCATCGTATACCTTAATACTGTTTTCAATTGAATACTTTTCAATGTTTTCAAAATTATTAATTACAGAATTGTCAGATGGTACGTCTAAAGAGTCTATATCCAATAGTCGATATTGTTCATCATTATCGTTTAAAAGTGTTATGCACTCTTTATCTAGTATGTTGACTGCTTGGCCACAATTTGTAGATATTATTTTTGTCTTTGTCGCTGAAGCTTCAAATATTGCTTGTGGGCCACCTTCAATTCTAGAACTAACAACATACAAATCACAAGCATTATACATCTTATTAACAGTTTCTTGAGAGGCATTTAAAAAATATACGTAAGGTATACCTGCTTTAGAGAGTTCATTAATCACGTACTCTCTTCTACAACCGCCTAGTAAAATTTTTACATTCGACTTTAAATTATAAAACCTTTTACAAATATCAACAAATAAATCTGGGCCTTTTTCAAGCTTAGGTGCTGTTTGGTCTGGAGCTTCTGTGTCTCTTTGAAAAGACCCTATGACAAAGTTGCTTCTTTCTAGTCTGTCAGCATCTGTAAATTTACTTTTCTTTTTATTTTTAGCAATTGTATTTAAATCTTTTCTACATTCATCTTTATCTAAAGGATACCATTTTTTCTTATTAACTAAGTGTGGTATTATTTTTACTGGCTTTTGTGATAAAGATGATATATTGGTTGCAGTGTCTTCTGTGTATGTGTGATAACAATCAACAAATTGATCAGCAGACATAAAATTTTGGTATTTGCTTTCATCAAATTTCCAAGGTACAAAATGATGAATAGTTCGTACAACCTTTTTTTCTTTTGCTAGATTCAAGTAGTAAGTGGAATCTTTTTCTTGAAGGCCGCCGACAGCTGTTGTTCCGAACCACCAAAATAAATCACAAGATTCTAACTCTGATTTATCTATAATTTTGTCTATAACTTCATGTCTAGAATTATTTATGTAATCTTGGGTCATTGCGTCGACTACCCAATCCTCATAAGGTCTATTACAAATTATTTTCATTAGAAATCCTCTTTGTGTTGATATTTTGTTCCATCCTCTACGATATGACTGTCAGAGTTATTATCTTTTGTAGACACTTCAATAATGACTGTATCTTCTAGTGCCATTCTCATGTGCATCAAACCTGGATTTATATGAAAAATTTCACCCGCTTCTAGAATTAAGCTTGTGTTTTGAGCACGACCTACTCTAAGGCCTACCTTCAACTTTCCAGTCTCTATAAAATACATTTCCTTTTTTTTGACATGATATTCTAAACTGCTTTGACTGTCTTTCTTCATGAATATTCTTTTCACACAAAAATTATCATTTTCAAATATTGCGAACATGTTTCCCCAATACTTTTCAATAACATCTGCTGGCCTAGTCTTTTCAGGTACTTCTATTATACCGTAAGAAATATCTGTACCTTTTTTATTGCTGCCCATAATACTTTTCCTTACCATGCTTTCTTAGAAAATGCTTGTCGCTAATACTACTATCAATAGCTGGAGCTTTTTTGTCGCTGTACATTGATATAACAATTGTATTATATGACATTTCAGCTACAAGTTCAAGGACTAAAGCATTTCTAACAGCAGCTTCTATAGACTCACCCCAAGCAAACACACCATGACCTGGACAAAGAGCGGCCGGGACTTCAAGTGGATCAATACTATTTTCAATGAAGAAATTTACTATTGATTCACCTGTTGATTTCTCATATTTTTCTAAATTCTTTGCTTCGCCGACAACTGGTATTTCATATCGAAAGTAGTCTGCATGTGTTGTTCCAAGACAGGGTATGTTAGTTTTTGACTGAGCAAATGAAGTTGCGTACTTTGAATGTGTGTGCACAACAGCATTGACGCTATGGAAGGATTTATATATTTCTATGTGGGCAGGAGTATCAACTGATTGTTTCAGACCTCCCAGTAGTGTATTATTAAAGTCAACTATAGACATGTCATTAAAATCTAAGTTTTGTAAGTCTACGCCGGACGGTTTGATTAGTATTTTATTGTCTTGCCTTACACTTACATTACCCCATGTAAGCTTTACTAGGCCTAAATCTACTATCTCTTTGTTTGCACTTAGTAACTGTTTTTTTATTGACAATTTAAAAATCCGATATTTTTTTTATTAATGTGTCTTTGTCAGGAGTTGATGTTCCTATCAATTGAGTCGTTAATCCAGCCCACGTGTTAGATAGCTTTAATTTTTTACTTAATTCTAAACCATCGTCACACAAAGATAAACATGCTAAAAAAGCATCTCCTGCACCGCATGTATCAACTGACTTTACTTTAACTGCGGGTTCTGATACTATTTTTTCTTTAAACTTTGTTATTACACCATTTTTTCCAAGTGTGATACAAACATCAGTACCTAAAATCCTTGTGCAAGAATTTAAAGTTCTTGTTATGTCAGACTTATCATGCCAGTCAGTAACTGAATTAGCTTCATCATTGTTCATAATGATTAAGTCAACATCTTTAAATTTGTTATAGTCTAATTTGCCATCAGAAAGTTGGCCATTTGCATAAATTTCGCTGCCTTGACAAGCTGTTACTAATTTTCTTATAAAACTTGAATCTTTAAACATGCCAAGCCTGTAATCTGAAAATATAACTCTGTCAAAATTTGTCTTTGTGATCGCGTCTATTATTGCTTCTTTAGTACCTGAAAGTATATCATTTCTATCTGTTTTGTTGATCTGAAAGTGTTTGTAATTTATACTTTCTTTTTCTATCCAAAATCTATGTTTAACACATGTTTTTCTATCTTTTTCTACTATAATGATTTTATTTAAATTAGGGTGAGACCATTTTTCTAAAGTGTTGTAATCATCATCGTCGCCGGTGACAGATATAAAGGTACACTTAGCTCCAAGCGCTAAAATATGCTTGACAACATTTGCAGAACCCCCAAAATCAATTAATCTATTTGTTTCTTCTGCCTTTATGGTTGGTGTTTCTGCTGAAAAACCTATTACCTTAGACATTGTGTTGATATCAACAATAGTATCACCTACTACTAATATTTCTCGATCTACAAAATCATTGACTTGTTTTATTAGATTTTTCATGTGTTTCTATCTGTCTTATTTTTTCAAGGACACCGGTAGTTGAATAGTCTTTAACAAGTGGAAAGATTTTAATTTCAACTTCTTGTGATATTGTGTCTCTTTGTCTAACCTGATCAGCTGACCATTCGCCGCCTTTAACTATTACATCCGGAGATATTGTATCTCTAATATTTTTAGGATCATCTTCATCAAAAATGATCACTTCATCTACTTCTTGTAAGGCTTCTAAAATTCGCTTTCTGTCATTTTGATTATTTATCGGCCTAGAGTCACCTTTTATTCTTTTGACTGACAAGTCTGAGTTTATTCCTACAACAAGTTTTTCACCAAAAGTTTTTGCAAATCTGATTAAATCAACATGACCAGTATGAAGAATATCAAAAACACCGTTTGTAAAGACAATCTTCTTGCGTTTGTTATTTGAAAGTTTTTCAACCCGCTTAACATGCCTACCTTCTCCAAAGTCTGTGTCCAACCACGTTTGAACAATTTCTTCTATTTCATTATGAGAAGTAACCCAGCTTCCAAGGCACAAAACATTTGCATCATTGTGTTCTCTACATTTTGGTGCTGTTGTGATATTATGAACTAATGCTGCTCTAATATCAGAGTGCCTATTTGCAGCTATACTCATACCTACACCAGTACCACATATTAATATTCCCTTCTCTACACCGTTACTGGCTACAATTTTAGATAATTGATTGGCATAATCAACATAGTCGACTTTTCCATTTTCTAGGAAAGGTCCTAAGTCTATACAGGTAAAATCTTGTGCTTCAAGTAGGTTAACTAGCTTGTCTTTTGTCTCTATTCCATTATGATCAGAAGAAAAGATAATAATTCTATTTTTATTAGACACGATTCTCACCCATTATTTGTCTAATCTTAATTCGTTGACTACAATATTTACAATTTCATTTTCATCATGTTTATCAACATCTGATATGCACAACTCGCAGTCTACTTTTAGACCACATGGACCGTGGCTAGAAATGTCTACGTTTATATTTGTGGGATAAGCAACCATTTTATATGTCTGGTAGCCTGTTAAAATAACAACTGATTTAGTGTCAACTGCGTTTGCTGCATGCACCAACCCGCCCTCTGAAGATAAAAATAAGTCTGATATTTTTATAATTCCTGCTGCTTCACGGAATGAAGTTTTGCCTCTCATGTCAACAACATTTTCAAGTTTTGGCCTGTCTTGAATGCCTACCTGTACAAATTTTAAACCCTTTTCACTTAAAGCATTAACAACATTTTGCCACTTTTCAAATGAATAACGTCTATTTCTAGTATACTCTAGTTTTGAGTGCGGTTCTATTGTGATAAAGTTTCCTAAATCTTTTTTTAACTTTTGACCAAAAGATAATTCATCTTCTGTAAGAAATATTTCACATTTTAATTCATCGGGCACCACACCATAAAACTCGCATATCTGCTCTATTATATGCAAGTCGCCTCGCTGTATTGCTCTCTCAGGCGTGTCTTGTTTGCAGTAATTTGTACTAGGATTGTTAAGCTGGAACGGTATTGCTTGACCTTTTTGATCTTTTAGTTCATCGCTTGGTTGAATAAATTTTGGATTATTATAAAAGACAGGTGAACCTATCAACTTAATAGACTTACCGTGGATTTCAAAAGGTAAGAATTTAGCATTAGGAATTTTCTTAGAAATTTCTCTTGCTGCTGCTGTCCATGTTAAATAACCGCCTAAGCCCATTTTTTACCCTTATTCAAACTGATTAAAAATATCTAAGTATTTTCTAGAAACAGCAGATATTGTTAAATCGCAATCAAAATCATTAGAAGTGGTTTTTGTAAAATCCATTGAAGGTGGGTGATATAATCTTGTAGGTGAGAAATCCCATTCTTCTTCATTAACTATAGTAGCATTTTTTCCTGCAATTTCTCGTGTGCCGCCAGATGAAGAACATACTATTTTGCAACCTGCTACATTTGCATCTACTACAACATTTGGGCAGTGATCAAGCCAAGATAAGTGTATAAAAGTTTCTGACCGTTTAAATAGGGCAATTAATGTTTGCCAGTTTAAATGTCCTGCGTATAAAACTCTGGGGTCATCACATCTATAATCTGGATTTTCACCTGCAATAATTAGACAGTCATTTGCTCCAGCATGTTCCATAAAATATCTTACATTTTCTTCAAGGCGTTTGTGCGGCCGCCATGATGATGCACAAGACCAAACATTATCAAATTTATCTAATGCAGGTGATTCTAATGGTTTGATAGTAGATATTTTTTGAAAGTCTGTACCATTGTGTATTACATGTGGGTCATCATGCTTTCCAAAATAACTCTCAGAAAGCCTCTTATTAAAATCAGACTGGAATATTACAGAATCTGAGGCTTTATATGTTGCATATATTGGTGCATTTAAATTTTGATAATCTTGATCTGTATTAAAATAGATACCGTCTAATCTCTGTATTAGTGGTGCTGCTTTAAAATTTGCTAGAATAAAAGCAAGTTGGACATCGTATTTTTTACTTTGATCAAACTGATAATCAACTTCTGTCTTGTGATCATTTTTGAGTGATTCAATGAGTTTTTTTGCAAAACCGTTAGGACCAGAAGAACTACTCAGATTAACATTGTCAAAAAGTATATTCAAGTTAAAAAGCCTCTTGCTCTTACTAAATTAATAGTAGAAAGTTGTTCCATTTCTGCCCAGTCTCTATCATTAACAGACACTGATTCTATGTTGTATAGATAGCATACCTCATCTACATAACACCTTTTTTCAGTTAGCGATAAAAGAGGTAACATCAATGCTTGATCATAACCCCTTTTAAACCAGACACCTTTTGTATTCTGGAAGTTCTTTTTATTAATATGACTTAAAAGATTAGCTCTAAATGTTCTGAGATGTGATGTCGACCAAGGCCACTGGTATGGGTTTACATTTTTAGGCATTTCTTTTGAAATGTTCATACCGTTTATATCCCATTTATGTGCAGTCCAGACAATATCTTCACCGTCAGCATATTTCTCTAAGAGTATACTAACAGTATTTTCATTACACAATTGATCATCACCGTCGATAACAGCTATGCAGCAGTCATCTTGATTTTGATATTTTCTAGCCTCTTCAACTATATTCTTAAGTGCATATTTCTTTTCTTTATTTTTTATGCCTGTGAACCTTTTATCAAGTTCAGAAATTTCAGAAATTTTGTCCCATGTATTATCAGATGAAATATCATCTATCATTATACAGGACCAGTTTTTGTTAGTTTGAGTCAATAAAGACTTTGATAATTTATCTAAGTTTTTTTCTGCATTAAAACAAGGTACAATGAAAATAACTTTCATTTTATTTTCCAAGATTTTCAAGCCAATTCATGATTGTTGCTGGGTGTGGCCTTTCTATCTCAACATGAGGTGTGGCCTTTTCAAAGTCGACCTTTGTATGAAATACCCAACCGCCCATTTCTTCAGATAGTTTATTTGCCATTTCTGTTATTTGATCTTCTGTTACGTCTGACCATGCAGAATCAAAGAACATATTATTTTCTGGGATGTCATTTTGCTCAATATCATAGAGGCTCTGCCAATGTGTGGACCAATAATCTCTGTAGGTTTTGATTTTTCTTTCTATGTCAAACCAAGAATAGTGATGAACACCGGGATACTGTCCTACTATGTGATTGAACCATTTTTGATATTCATTCAATGCTTCATTGTTTGCAAAAGACATTTGTCTGACTTTATCAACATCAGGTGTATAAAATGATGCAAATCTGATTGGTTGATAACTATCATTTCTTATATAGTCACATCCGTCAGAACCTGGTAGTGAATACAAATTGCCTTCGGCATCATGTTTTCTTAGATTAGCAGGGATCCCATGTGTAATGTGGGGCAAGTTTCTGCTTACCCTCCACTTCCAAGGATTGATGTCTAGTCTAACTTTATCTGGGCCGCCCCAATATTCAATAACTGGTAGTGCTATTAACTCTATATTTTTAGGAAAGTTCTTGACTAAGCTTTTTATCTTATCATAATCATCTTCATGAACTATCTCATCTGAGTCTTGTTGCCAACAATAGTTTTTAGTACACAGAGATCTTGCTAATGCTTTTTGCATTCCATCGAAAACTGCAAATCTTGGGTGGTCCCAGTCTCTAGACTCTTGGTGTATGACTAAGTTTTCATTTTCTTCTGACAGAGTTTTTAATTTTTCCCATGTGCCGTCGTCTGAGCCTCCATCTACTACTACAACTTCATCACAAAACCCTAACAAAGAATTTATTGAAGCTTCGAAGGGGTAATTTTGTTTGACACAATTAAATGTAGTTGTGTATCCACTTACTGAGGGGTTAAATCCTATACTATGTTTTATACCATTCCAGAACCTACTTCTTGCAGCGTAAAGATAAGAAAGTGTATCTAATAAATTGTCTGTGTCGAACCATAATTCTTTTGCGTGCTGGACGTTTTCATTGATATTAAGATCACAACCTAACAATTTAGCTTCTATGACAAGTCTGGGACATGTGTCAGATCCTCTAGGTAAAAATACTAAACTTTCAGCTGAGGACAATTTATCTAATAGTTCTTTATATGGTAAGTTCCAAACAACTTCATATTCTAAGTTATTTTTCTTACAAAATTCTTCTGAGTCTGGTACACCTTTAATCCATGAAGTTGACCCTACAATTACATGACCCTTTCTTTCTGTATCTTTTCTTTCATTTAAATGTTTGATATAGCTAAAAAATTCTTCATCAAAAACTGAAGATAGTACAGTGTTATTTTTATCTTTTAGAAACGGAAACTTACCATGATACAACTCCATTTGTTTTTCTGACATCCACCAAAGAGAAGTTGCACCATAATAAAATGCTGACACTAACTTACCATTCATTTGATCATGACAATCACAAGGTATGTTTTCTGCTGCTTGATGTTTTTCTGGTGATCTATACTTACAATATTTGTAATCATATTCAACAATAGAATAACTTAGATTACCAACTATACTTGGAATTAGATTAGAGTCTAAATTTGAAAAATTACCAAATATCCATATTCTGTCAACACCCTGAGATAGTAACTCCATATTGACATCTTTAGAATGAAGCCTAAATGTCTCAAATGGTGAAGCATCTATCAAGGCATCTGTTGTTAATTCAGCACCACCTAAAAAATCAGCTGTGAATGCATCAGATACAAAAACTACATCGGCTTCATCTGGTATAACGATTTTATCTTCATTGAAAATTTGTGTATTGAACAATCTTTTATTCCTCTAACTGGATCAGTTATGGTTAGTATAGTTCTAAAATTAATTCTATCTCTAAAACTAATTTATATTATACAACTATCTGATAGTGTTTAAAGTAAGATTATAATATATTCTATCTACTACTATCTCTACTACTACTATCTCTAATATCTATAAATCTATAGTCTATAGAAATTAAATTAATGACAACTAATAAAAGAAAGAATCAGATGTATGATTCAAACTCCCAGACTCCTGTAACAACTGTAGTACCTGGATCATTTGTAGGATTGATCTTAAGACCTATAATGTCGCCCGGCCCATAATTGGATGCTACAGTAAAAACAAATTCATAAGTAGTATCAGCAGCTGCCATATTTATTGTAACATTCTCAGCTGCTGTACCATTAAGGTCAGTGTTTGTATTAGTATTTGTATGAAAACCAATAACTGTACTACCTGCTACATTAGTTGATCTTGCCATTACTTTCAATAGGATTCCTGGGTATGGTGAAACCATTTTATTGTTTGCACCAGCAGATCCGTCTGATCCGTTTGAATCAAACCTAACAAAGCATGCTGTTGAATTTCCCGGTGTAAGTTTATGTGTAGTGAAATGTTGTTGTCTGGCTGTAAGAGATCCCATAGCTGTCAGAGAGCCAGAAATAACAACGTCACCACCAAATAGTGATGCTCCACGAGTAGTAGTTCCACGACTATTAATAGTTCCTGAAGTATAGAAAAGGACATCATGCGCCGCTGCTTCATTTGGTGAACCTGCTGCGCCACCACTCATTATAAGGACCTGATCTTTTCCGGCACCTAATGGTGTGCCAGCAGCAAAAGCCAGCTTAGTATCAGTCTGTATTATCGTATTAATAGCATTATTATCAGTATTGAAAGCTATTGTCGATTCAGTTTCATTAAAGTTTGCAAGTTCTTTACCACCAGCATTAAATCTAATTGCATCATCAGCAAACTGTATGTAAGTATCGTTATCTCCAAGGTGTCTAATATGCTCTGCTACATCAAGTTCAGAGCCTGTAACTTGAAGATTACCGCCAATGAAACTCAGCCCGTTACCGTGTATTCTAGAAGTTACAGCGTTATTTGCGTAGACATCAATTATTCCATCATCTGCACTGTCATATATTCTTGCAACGGTATCTCCTCCGCCTTGTTGCTCTAACTCGATACCTGCACCTGCAATATGACTTCTAACATGAAGAGAAGCAAGATATGGATTAGTCCCCATTCCAATGCCAACTTGACCTGAACCTGAAATGGTTGTCTTTACACCTCCAGAGTTTCCAGCAGTAATTGCGAATGCTACCGGATTTGTACTTTCTTGTTGAACTTTAAGTGCTATCTGATCTCCATCTTGATCTCTAACAAAAACCAACGGGGCATCGGTTGCTGCAGCAGCTTTATTTCTATAAGTTTTAAATCCGTACCCGTCATCTTCATCTACATTGACTTCAATGCCATTTTTAGCTGACATGTATATTCCAGCACCCTCAGAATCAATCCAAATTGCTCTTTCACCAGCATCGTTTTGTTCGATTTTTAGACCGTGATCATTATCTCCGTCAGTTACGTCTATTAGAAGTTTTGCAACACTATTTGAATTAGCACCAATTACAAGATTGCCGCCAGATCCATCTATCCTCATTATCTCTTTGTCAACATTACTTTTTACTGCTGTAAAAATTATATCTTTGTTATTTGTTGCCTGACTGATGAAAACATTGTCGTTTGAAGAAGATAAAACTAAATCACCGCCCGTACCAATCTTAAGCTCGCCAGCATCAAGAAGTGTTACATTTGTCCCGTCTGTTGTGAGATTTGTTATCCCACCAAAACTACCGTTATCATTATATTGAACCTGAGTATCACTGCCTCCAGGTGAACCACCTGTACTAGTGATTGTAATTGCTCCGTTTGAGGCAGAAGCTACTGTAATATTTGCACCAGCTTCTATAAATGATTTACCGTCAGCAAGTCTTGTGAGAGAACCACTTAAACCAAGGGACCCAGTTATTATTCCGTTAACTCCTAAGTTACCTGCAATGGTTGAATTACCTGTAACAGTTAAGTTGTCACCAACAGTAACCTCAGACGTACCATGACCAATATTAACAGCCACTCCACTGTTAGCAGTTCCTAAACTTAAAGTCCCACCAGAGTTGATTCCAGCAACTCCAGTTGCATCAATCTGTAAAATACCTGCATCGATATCAACTATAGAACCTGCATTAGCATCTGCATCAATGTGAACAGCAACACCA
>Ga0209535_1000307_pt1 | contig 34006 bp, 36 predicted proteins | sample LinPmetageLP28_FD_184041 | JGI IMG/M metagenome (GOLD analysis project Ga0209535, IMG submission 184041) | Marine viral communities from the Pacific Ocean - LP-28 (SPAdes) (version 2) | ecosystem: Environmental > Aquatic > Marine > Oceanic | place: Pacific Ocean | collected 2009-08-22
TTATTAATTTTGATTCAACTATGGCCAATAGACAATGTGTGTTACAATACATATCTGATGGAATGGAAAATGGTGATGACTCACAAATAAGTGTAAATAAATTATTTGAAGATTACATTTATGCTTACATACAATATGCTATATTAAATAGTAAATTTGGAGTGCAAGAGTATATTATTAATAGAGCAAAAAAAAACAAACAAGCTTTATTAAGAAATGCTAAAATCAGATTAAGTAACATTCACCCTAGTAGATTGTTGATGAATCTAAGAGGTGAAGATAAGTGGATAAAATAAAATGGCAAACATTCAAAGAAATTTTGTAGCTGGGCGTATGAATAAGAGCCTTGACGAAAGGCTTATACCAAACGGAGAGTATATAGATGCTTTGAATGTTAGACTTGGTTCTACCGAAGAATCAGAAATAGGGGCTGTTGAAAATGCTAAGGGAAATGTACAGGTTACTAGACTTCAATATATAGACGGTACTGCATTAAGCAGCTCTGCGAGATGTATTGGTGTTTTTGAAGATGGTGCAAATGAAACTATATATTGGTTTGTTCATGACCCCGCATTTACTGTAGGAGCAACTGGTAAATTAGATTTAATTGTTTCTTATAATGTTATAACAGGCTCTCTTATTTATCACGTCCTAAGTATTAATGCTGGTGATAATACAAATACTACTTTAAATTTTAATCCTAATTTTTTAATTACAGGAGTAAATAAAATAGATAATTTATTATTATTTACAGATAATTTAAATGCTCCGAGGGTAATTAATATTGATTTTAATTACCAAGACCCATTTAATAATATAGACCAGTTTACTAATAATGATATTTTAGTAATAAAAGCACCTCCAGTTGCAGCTCCAACTTTAAATTTATTAACAACCACACTAGAAGACTTTTTTTTAGAAGATAATTTTATTTGTTTTGCTTATAGATATAAATATGCTAATAATGAATATTCAGCAATATCTCAGTTTAGTGAACCAGCTTTTCAACCAAGTTTTTTTGAATTTTCAGCAAATAGTTTTTTAAATGAGGGAATGGTAAACTCTAAATCTGGAGTTCAAATTACATATAACACAGGAAGTTCATTAGTAATCGGTATAGATTTATTGTTTAAAGAGGCTAACGACCCTACTATAAAAATAATTGAAAGAATAAATAAATCAACATTAGGACCACATAACACTAATGCAACTTATGTTTTTACAAACAGTAAAATATTTACTGTTCTTCCTGAAAGTGAAATATTAAGATTATATGATAATGTTCCAAGACAAGCTAAGGCTCAAACTTTAATGGGCAATAGATTAATTTATGGGAATTATACAGAGGGATATAACTTAATTGATATAAATAATCAACCATTAAATTTACAATACACAGTTGCATTAGACACTAAAAATGCTGCAGGAGTTACTTTGAATTCTTCTAATTCATTAGCATTTAATTATACAGCTTTTAGTAATACTCAAAACGTAAATAACGCTGGTTTTACTTTTGATTTAGGAGGATATGAAAGTAAATTAATTCAAGGAGCAAGTTTAAATCTTTCTTTTACCTATCAACATTTATCTTACAATGGAGCAGACACTCCAAATCTACTACAAGGAGATACCCAAGTTAATTTTCAGTATGTTTTAGTTGAAAACTATACTACAGTTTCAGCTCTATATAATAGCTCAGATTTCCAATCTAAACTGGGTTTAATAAGTTCTGCTATTCAGACTGTAGCAGATGCTCAAAATGGTTTAGGTGCAACGTTAACAGATGCGTTTAATTTTTCTTTATTATCAACTTTAACCGGGGGATTTGAGTACTCTTTAAATCAAACAGGATTAACGTCAAGCACAAGCTCAGTTCCTCCATCCACCAATAAAGGTGAACCAATCGCTTCAACATTAAACGGAACTCAAATAGAGCTAAAATTTCCTGTAGCTCAATATATTCAAACATCACCTGGAACAACCAATTTAATTGTATCATATAATATTTTTACTTCTGTTGTCGCTACATTACAAGATACTGCAGATTCACAAAGCTTGCATAGTAATAGAGGTTATGAATTAGGTATAGTATACATGGATGAATATAACAGGGCTTCGACAGCTTTAGTTAGCAATAATAATACTGTAAATATTCCATGCAGAAATTCTAATACTTTAAATAAAATTATTGCCACAATACCAACTAGTCAAAGAGCTCCTGCTTGGGCTACAAGATATAAGTTTGTATTAAAACCTGATAGAACTACTTATGAGACTATATACTCAAGCATATTTATTAATGACCCAAATTCTAATAATACATATTTATTATTAGAAGGAGATAATATTGCTAAAGTTGAAGAAGGCGACAGATTAATTGTAAAAAGAGATGTTGATGGAGTTTCACAATCTTGTATATATGCTACTGTTTTAGAAAAAACCACAGAGTCTGCAGATTTTATAAAACCTAGTAGCGGAAATCCTGTGCCCGGTGGAACTTATATGAAAATGTCTACGCCTGATTTTTCAGCTGTGGAAAGTGCATCAGATGTTATAAATTTTGGTTTAGTTAGAGCCGCTGCTATTGAAACAAATCGCTATCCAGTAGCTTATTATAAATTCTATACTTCAGAAACAGACTCGGCTTCTCCTCCTGTAACAACAAACACTAATTATAATGTTCCTATAGGAACTAGGATTATAATGAAAATAGAGCAAGAAAGAAAAGGAACAGGTGGGAAATGTGAAGAAAGAACTAGTGTTTTAGAAAAAACATTTGTATCTGACAATACTTATTTAGATATGTATGCTTGGTTTGTTGGCGAAAACATTGCGAATGTAATTGAAAACGAAGCAATCACCTTTTCAGGAACTCCAGCTGACCCGGTTAATAACATAGTTATATCTGGTTTATATACTGATGCAGGTGAAGCGTTAGCCACAGGAGCTGCTGTAAATAATGGTACTGAATCACATTTATATACAGTTTTTGCCGGACAATCAAATAGCCCTCAAAGTGCAAGTGATTTACTTCTAAATAACTATTATAGATTTTATCAAAATACAACCGACAATACATACTCACTTTTGGTTAGCGGAACAAGAGCGTGTAGAAATAATGACCCTGATGGAGCTTCTACGTCTGGAATAACTTTTACAGTTTTTAGAAGAGACTCAGTGATTGTATTTGAAACAGAGCCACAAGAAGCTTTACCAGATGTATGGTATGAAAACGACCAATCTTATTCTATAGACTCTTTGGGTAACCACAGCGGTAATGTAGCCAATCAAAATATCTCTACTGGTGTTGCGGGGGTTGTAAATACTGAATTTTTTAACTGCTTTGCGTTTGGAAATGGTGTAGAAAGTTATAAAATAAGAGACGCTTTAAATGGTAAATCTTTTAATTTAGGTAATAGAGTCTTTTCAACTTCAAATATAGATTATAAAGAAGCCCATAGGTTTGCTGATTTAACTTATAGCGGTGTATATAATAATGAAACTAATGTCAATAAATTAAATGAATTTAATTTAGGTCTAGCAAATTTTAAACCACTAGAAGAAAGTTATGGAGATGTTGAAATATTATATGGTAGAAGAACTGATATACTTGTTTTACAAGAAGATAAAATATCATACGTTCTGGCTTCTAAAAATATTATATCTGACTCAACTGGAGGAGGTTTAGTAGCTTCAATTCCAGAAATTTTAGGAAATCAAATAGCACGTATAGAGAACTATGGTATAAGTAATAACCCAGAAAGTTTTGTGGCTTGGGGTGAAAACAAATATTTTACTGATGTTAAAAGAGGTGCTGTACTTCAATTAATAGGTGGTTCAGCTTCAGATGAAAGACTTATAATTATATCTGAAACCGGAATGAGAAGCTGGTTTAGGGATTTATTTACCTCTGCATTTACTACACAAAAATTAGGTGGATATGACCCTTACATGGCTGAGTATGTTTTAACTTCAAATAAAATATTAAAACCTGAGATACCACTTTGTATAGCGTGTGGTGTTACCAAAGATATAACAGTAATAGCTAATAAAGACTTTGTTTATTGTGTTGATGTTACAGAACAAACAGGTTTAGTAACTATTAGTTATGTAATTCCACAAGAAGGAGAACAAGATATTGAAAGCGAAACAAGTGTTCTTATGACTGACGAGTCTGGAACTCAACTAATTACAGAGGGGTCTCAATCTCAAGTTAGTTATACAATAAAGGCTATTTATAAAGGCGTAATATATACATCAGGTTCTGTTACAGCTTCAGGTAGTTTTACATTTGATAAAAATGTTCCAAATGTACAAGAGGTTACAATAGTGGTTAGCTCAGATTCTAACCAAAACGATACTATACAAATTAATGTAAGCTGTCCAAAATCAGATGCTTTAAATGTATATAACATTTGTGTTACTGACCCATTAGAAGCTGGGCAGTTTATACACAATGAATTTAGTTGGACTGATGGAACTACAAATTCTCCAATAGAATCTAATTTAGTAGAGTTTGGAAGTACTTCATCATCGTTTGCTATTTCACAATACCAGTTATTTTCTGGACCACAAGGAAGTGGAGTTTTCCCAACTGACGGGTCTAACGTAACTGTTTATTCAAACAAAATTAATTTTGATGATTTTGTATTTAACCCTTCAGTAGATAGATTTAAATATTTAAGAACAAGCACATTTTATCAAAATAATGTAACAGATATAACAAGTTTACTTTCTACAGCAATTGATGCAACACCAATATCTACTGTTGGCGCTCCAACAATTTATTCAGCAGATTTCACAATGCCAGTAACCGGAAGTATATTATATTTAGTATGGGATTATAGGTCGAGTGGTACTCCAACTCCGACGCCAACACCTGGAGCACCAACGCCAACTCCTACACCTACTCCTCCTCCAACACCAACACCAACGCCAGTGCCTTATAATTACTTTACTATTACTCCTTGTCCAGGAGGAGGAGGCACATTATATAGCAGTGTTAGAGCATCATTTGCAAGTGGAGTAACATCAGGAGATATAGTAGAAATGAACGATGGTAGATGTTATGAGATAACAGCAAATGCAGCACCAGCAAATACTAACGACTATATAAATGTTTATGTAGATTGTACTGCTTGTTTAACAGCCAATCCAACACCGACTCCAACACCACCACCAACACCAACACCAACACCTGGTGGTTGTAACGAATGGGAATTAGTAGGTGGCTCTGGTGGTGGTACTTTTAGTTATACTGATTGCTCTAGTGTTCCGCAAACAGAAAGTGTACCAGATGGTGATTCAATACCAGTTTGTGCTGTAGGTGTTCCTACTGTAACAAGTGGTAACGGGACTGTTACTTTAAATGGACCTTGCCCTACTCCAACTCCGACGCCAACACCTACTCCTGGAGCACCAACGCCAACACCGACTCAGACTCCAGTTCCGACTGCGACTCCGACGCCTACGCCAACAGTTTCTTGTAGCGTGTGGGAACTAACCTGTCAAAGTGGAAGTGGTGGATGTTCTTACTCGTATATTGACTGTGATGGTAATACACAGACAGGAATAATCCCAGGGGATTTTGATATTGAGGTATGTGTATTAAACGGAACAACACCTATAGTAAACGGTCCTACGCCAAATAACACTGGAGTAAGTTGTAGTCCGACGCCGACGCCAACACCTACTTCGGCTGTTCCAACGCCGACACCAAGTCCTGCAGGTCCAACGCCAACACCTACACCTACGTTTGGATATAATTATTACACTGTTACAATTTGTCCAGGGCAAGGTGGAGCAAACTATATTAATGTTAGGGTAGCAGGCTCTAGTGGTAATGCTCCAGGTGATATAGTATTAATGGCTGATGGAAAATGTTACGAGATAGATGAAACGAGTTCAATTGTAAACGCTAATGATTACACTAATGCTTACATAGATTGTGATACTTGTATAGCAACTAACCCAACACCAACACCTACTCCTAATCCTACACCGACTCCAACTCCAGCTGGTTGTAATGAATGGGATTTAGAAGGAGGGTCAGGTGTAGTTGGTAACTTTAGTTATACCGATTGTAGTGGTGCATCACAAACTGAAAGTGTAGACGCTGGAGATTCATCATCAGTTTGTGCATTAGGAGTACCTACTTTAACAAGTGGTGGGGGTACTGTTACCCTTGTAGGAGTTTGTGTTACACCAACGCCTACTCCAACACCTACTCCAACGCCAACACCTGGAGCTCCTACACCAACACCTGGAGCTCCTACACCAACACCAACACCAGGTGTATCTTATGATAATTATACAATAACAAGGTGTGATGGTGGGTTTAATAATTATACTGTGGGTAGAGCACTTGCAAATACATTCCCAACTTATACTGTATTATTAATGCCTGATGGAAACTGTTATGAAATTGTTGACCCTACTGGAACTTTAGGTACACTTGCAAATGCGGAATATACAGATTGTAATTCATGTACTGCACCTACGCCAACGCCAACACCCGGAGCGCCTACACGCACTCCAACACCGACACCGAGTCCAACACCGAGTCCAACACCCGGAGCGCCTACACCAACTCCTACACCTACGCCTGAAGGCCCTACGCCTACGCCTACGCCTAGTCCTACTCTTGGTCCAACACCAACGCCTACAGCTACACCAACTCCTACGCCTACGCCTACGACTGGAACTTGTATTGCAATTGAAGTTGGATACTCCACAGGCCTTTATTATGGTTGTTGTGCGCCTCCAGATAATAATGGAATTAAATATTTTAATGCAAATACTGTAGCTTCAGCAACAAGATTATACACTGGGTTAGGCTGTGCAAGACTTCAGAGCGGAACAATTTATGTTAGTGAATTTGGTTCTACTTATTATGAATTTTTCAATGGTGTAAAAACAGCAGGACCAACATCTTGTCCATCATGTCCGTAAAAACAAAAGAGTTTATACATAAAGTCAACAGTCATTTAAATGGCAATGTAATTGTTTTAGGTGGCTGGTCTAAACATTATAATGGTTACATAGAACATTATGACAAACACTGGATAGATATAAGTATTACCCCTGAATCTGTAGATTTGGTTTGTGAGTTAGGATTAAAATTAGATATAAACGGGGGTCATTCCTGGGGAGGTCATATAATAAATCAATTTACTGTCATGTGTGGTGTTAAACCAAACCGATATTTTTTAGATGTTTTTGTGTCAAATAAATTAGAGGGGTATAAAGAAATAAATAATTTAAAAATATTAACACCTCAAGCAAATATAAAATGGCATCAAGAAGCTTATGCCATTCTTAAATATAAATGGTTGTCAGAAAAAATTACCAATCTAAAAAACCTTTACAATATTTAATATTTTTTTAATTAATTTATAATTAATAACTTTAATCAAATTTAATCTAATATAATAATGTCGAAAAATAGTATATTCATCCAAATTGCAGCGTACCGTGACCCAGAATTAGTACCTACCTTAAATTCATTGTTTGACAACGCAAGATTTCCCAATAATATAAAAGTATGTATTGCTTGGCAACATTCAGCAGAAGATGAATGGGATGATTTAGATAAATATAAAAAAGACAAAAGGGTAAAAATATTAGATATACCTTATACTGAAACAAACGGTGCTTGTTGGGCACGTAATTTAATACAGCAAGAATATAATAATGAAAAATATACATTACAACTTGATAGTCACCACAGGTTTGTAAAAAATTGGGATGTTAAGTTGATTAAAATGTATGAGAATCTGCAAGAATTAGGGCATGAAAAGCCACTGCTTACTACTTACGCAACAGCATACGACCCAAATAATTTTAACATTAAAGATAAAGCTGAAGTTTGGGGAATGAAATTTGATAGGTTTACGCCTGAAGGTGTGGTATTTTTTCTTCCTTATACAATTGAAGACACAAGCAAGCCCCTACCAGCAAGATTTTATTCAGCCCATTTTGCTTTTACAACAGGTAAACACGTAGAAGAGGTTCAACATGACCCTTCTTTTTACTTTCACGGTGAAGAAATAACTCTTGCTGTTAGGTCTTTTACTCATGGTTATGATTTATTTCATCCAAATGAAATAATTATTTATCACGAGTACACAAGAGCAGGTAGAACAAAACATTGGGACGACGATACAACTTGGGTTGAAAAAAACACACACACACATAATAGAGTAAGACAGCTATTAGGAGTAGATGGTGAAGTTTGCTCTCCTTGTAATGAAAAACATTTTGGTGTCTATGGTCTTGGTAAAGAAAGAACGTTGCAGGATTACGAAGAATATAGCGGAATTAGGTTTAAAGATAGGGCTATTAGACAATCATGTTTAAATAATCAAACACCAGCATTAGGTAAAAAAGATGAACTGTATTATCTTAAATTTAGTCATATATTAAATTTACATGGGAATCAATTTCAATTTAATGATTATACATTTTGTGCTATAATATTTGAAGATGAAAAGAAAAAAGAATTATATAGAAAAGATATAACTAATCTAAATCAATTAATTAAAAATAAAGATAACTTTAATATACCCGTAGAATCGAATACTAAAAAACCAGCTAACATAATTGTTTGGGCACATTCAGCATCTAAAGGATGGGCTGAACGATTAGACATTCCTATTTAATGTTAATACCCAAAAAAATATTTCAAACATTTGAAACCACTCAATTACCTGAAGGTATGAGTAAAGCTTGTTTAAGTTGGAAAATAAAAAATCCTGAATGGGAATATCATTTTTTTGATAAAGACGATAGAGTAGAATTTATTAAAAAACATTTTGGTAAGGATGTATTAGAAGCATACCTAACATTAATACCAGGGGCTTTCAAAGCTGACTTGTGGCGATATTGCGTATTGTATATTGAAGGTGGTGTATATATAGATGCTGACACAATATGTGAGCTTCCATTAAATGATTGGATATTGGGTGATAATCATTTCATAGCAACACGAGATGACCCTATGGCTTATAAATGGTTAGGCAATGCTTTTATAGGCACTGTACCTCAAAACCCTATATTGAAAGATTGTATTGATAGAATTGTAAAACATTGTAAAGACAAACAAGAAATGTTTTATTTAGACTATACAGGACCAGCATTATTAGGTAAATGTGTAAACAAAGCATATAATAGAGGTGAAGAAACAGATTATGAAATAGGGGAATTAGGTAATTTATATGTTTTAAAACATGATTTTGGCAGAACAAAATATGTTAATCATGAAGGTAAAGATATATTGCACGTAGAATATCCAGGCAAATTACAAGAAATGGAATCTATTGGTAATAAAAAGTTTTGGGATTATGTCCAAGAAGATAAGATATTTCGTTTAATTCCTCATAATTTTATTTATACATCATATGATATATTAGATGTTAATGATTATATGATTAATTCATTCAAAGAAAAAAACCCACATTATAATTTTTTTTATTTCAATCAAAACGCAGTTGATAATTGGTTTGCTAATTCTATATATAATGATGCTTATAAAAAATTAACTGAACGAGGTGAAAAAAGTGATTTCTTTAGGTATTGTTATTTGTATGAAAATGGAGGAGTGTATGCTGACACTGATGTTTATTGTAATCAACCATTAGACAACTTTATTGAATATCAAGATTTAATTGTTGGTCTAGAAGCAAACACACCATTAGGAATATTTGATGATATAGTAGATAAAATAAACGATAACTACGTCAGTGTATGTAATTGGTTTATAGCAACTAAACCTAAACATCCAGCATTATCCAAATTAATAAATGGTATAATTGATAATCCTAAAAATGGTGTATTACAAAATACAGGACCAGGTAGATTTACAAAACATATCTTAGATTATTTTGGTAGAGAACATAATTTCGAGAACGATATAAATAAAGATAAATCACAATTATTATCAATTAATCGTTTTGGTTCTAATCAATCACATTCTAATGCTAAAAAATATAATAATCCATTTGAAATAAAAGATGAAGATATATACATCACGCACATGTTTGAAGGAACTTGGAGGACAAGTAAACAAAATGATTTACAAATTATTGAAACTGAATATTGTTCACATAATTTATCTTTAATACCAATATCAAATGGCTATAGAGGTGTAGCACGTGTAGATAGGGATACAGCAAGAACTGAATTTATGAAAAAATTAGGTGATTGTAGAACACTATATGAATTTAATTTTGATAAAAATTTAAAATTAATTGATTATAGTGAGAAAGAAATCAAATACGATAAAGTATCTAAATTCGAGGATTATAGGTCATTCATCTATAAAAAGAAAATGTATCACTCAGTAGCATACATTGATGAAAATTGGAATACAAGAATAGGATTATTAGATAGAGATTATTCTTTTATAAAAGATATAGATGTAGAAGAGCCTAATAGAATGCGCTTCGGTGTTGGTGATGAAGTAATGTGGGAGAAAAATTGGTTATTCTTTATTCACAATGATGCTTTACATTTTATATATAACACATCTCCTAATTTTATTGTGTATAGAGATAAAGGTAATTTTGAATTTGAAAAAACAATTGATGTTCAAAATAAATTCAATAATAAATTTCCTGAAGATGAATTATATTTTAGTGCTAAAGTAAAAGTAGGTGGTTCAACGCAACCAATTTGGTTTGAAGAACAACAATGTTATATCTATTTAGTTCATACAAAAATATATAACGATAGAACATACAATCATTACGCTGTAAAATTAGATAAAGAACTAAATATAATAGATGTAAGCTATAAACCATTAATACCAGCGAAAATAGGATATGCTCTGTTTTTTATTACAAGATGGTTTAATAAAGGTGATAATGTAGTAATGAGTGGAGGGTTAGAAGATAACAAGAATTGGATTTGGGAAATACCTAAATCAAAAATATTAAATTCTTTTAATTGAAAAAAGCGATATAAAAGACATTGCATTTAAATTCGTAAATTTGTAAAAATATTTAGCGGATGGCTTGTGAAATTTATATATTGACTTGTCCCATAGGGGCAGAAGGAGATGAGTGTACGTTTGAAATTGATTGTTGTGGAGGACAAACAATTAACTACACTATGCAGCCTGATAGTATGATTGAGGCTTGTGTAAATCCACAAGGCACGGTTACTGCAACATCTTTATCTGGTTCAGTATCTAATACTTTTGACCCTTGTTCTTCAGACTGTGGTGATATTCCTGTAGTACCAACCCGAACACCTACGCCTACTCCAAGTCCGACACCTAGCCCGACACCTAGCCCGACTCCTGGATTGCCGACGCCGACTCCAACAAAAACACCTACGTTAACACCAACACCAACACCTAGCCCGACTCCAACGCCAATAAGTGTTCAGTGTTATGAATGGGAATTATTATGTCCAAGTACAAGTGCTTATGGTTGTAGTTATGAATACATAGACTGTAACCTAGTAACTCAAACAGGGACAATTGCGCCTGATAGAGATATAGACGCTTGTGTTGCATTTCCCAACTCTCCGCAAATAAATGGTGGTACAGCAGTAGGGCCTGGTGATGCATGTTCAGCAAATCCGACTCCTACACCTGGTCCAACTCCTACACCTGGTCCTCCTACACCAACTCCTACTCCTTCAACAGGATGTACAGAATGGATTTTAGTGTGTCCTAGTAGTGCCACTACATGTAATTTTTCTTATAGGGATTGTGATAATGTAGTACAAAGCGGTACTTTGTTCACTGACACAGACTATGAAGTTTGTGTAAAAGATGGTAATATACCAACTGTACAAAATGGACAAGCACAAAATCAAAATGTTGCATGTTCTCCTACTCAAACTCCGACTCCTACTCCTACTCCTGCAGGACCGACACCAACGCCGACAGCACCTACGCCAACGCCGACAGCTACTCCAATTCCCACACCTACTCCTACGGTACCTCCTCCGACTAGTGTTGTACCGCCCATACCTTCACCGGTAGAAACGGAGTATACTTTAACATATAGTCAAACTTCACAAGGGTGGCCATCGTTTTATTCATACATCCCTGATTATATGCTTGGAATGAATCAATACTTTTATACATTTAATGGTGGTAATTTATACCAACATAATGCCAATGGAAGTAGGAATAATTTTTATGGCGAGCAATATAATTCTCAAATAACAACGGTGTTTAATCAAAACCCCCTTGAGAATAAAATATTTAAAACTATCAATTTAGAATCAAATCAGGCATGGCAGGCAAACTTAGAAACTGATATACAACAAAACGGGTTTATTGACAGCACTTGGTTTATTAAAAAAGAAGGTGATTTTTTTGCATTTCTAAGACAAACCGGAGAAGTACCAGCGCTTCCAGGGCAATACGCTATGAGGTCAGCTAACGGAATAGGAAAGTCGGCAAGCTATACAACTGTAGGCAATACAACTACTTTAAATTTTTCTACTAACCCTGTTGTTGAAATTGGAAGTATTGTAAGTATTGGTGACTATTTATATTTTTCCTTACCAAGCTATACAACAATTAGTTTGGGTGGACAAATAACAAATATAAACGTAGATATACCAGCTGGAATAAATCAAATTTCAATTGATACAAGTATTTCTGGAACAGCTCCAATAACAATTCAAGATGCGTTTATACTTTACATTAAAAGTTCAGTCGCTGAATCCCATGGATTACTTGGTCACTATTGTATATTTACTTTAATAAATGAAAGCACTAATTCCACTGAACTCTTTGCTGTTGAATCGGAAGTAATGAAAAGCTATCCGTAAAAATTAGTATCTTTGCTTAGAATGGAGTTTAATATAAAGGAATTAAATCCTTCAGATTATGAGGATGTTTTGGTAGGATGGTGGAAAGATTGGGGTTGGCAACCGCCACCTAAAGATTTTTTACCAAACGATGGGGTAGGAGGAGTAATGGTTACACACAATGACCAGCCTATTTGCGCTGGCTTTATGTATATGACCAACTCAAAAGTTTCGTGGGTGGATTGGATTATCTCTAATAAAAATATAGAGGACACCAAGTTAAGACACGAGGCGGTAAAATTTTTGATAGCTGTATTAACAAACATCTGTCAGGATAACGGAAGTGAATATATATATGCGCTTTTAAGACATGATGGTTTAAGTAAAACATACGAAGAATTAGGGTACATTAAAGGAGATTCATACACACACGAAATGATAAAAAAATTATAACATGGCAGCATTTACAACAATAGCCGCTTTAGGAATGTCAGCAGCTGGTTCAGCCTTCAGCTTTATTCAGGCTGGAAAGCAAGCTCAAGTTGAGCGTGACGCTAATAAAGCAGCAGCCCAAGCATTAGCGGAAGCAAAGAAAAAATTAGAGATAAACATGTTAAGTGGTTTATCTATAGCTAAAGAACCTTATGAACTTGAAAGAGAAGCTTTACTTCAACAAGGAGCATCAGCTTTACAGGCGGGTGTAGAAGGAGAAACTAGAGGAGCGGCTGCAGTAGCAGGTCAAGTATTGATGGCTCAGCAAGCCGGAGCAGCAGGACAAAGAGCGGCAATGTCTAGAGAAATGGCAGACTTAGAAATGTTAAAAGCTCAAGAAGATGTAAACCTACAAGGTCAGAGAGTAGGGTTAGATTTAGGAGAAGCGCAAGGACAACAAATGAGAGCATCTGACGCAAGAGCAGCGAGAGCTCAAGCCATACAAGCAGGTGTTGAAGGATTAGTTGATGTTGGTTTAGGAGCAATGGAGAATAGAAGATTATATGCTGATACTACCGCAGGTAGGGAAGGTAGATTGGGAAGAAGAGCTGGTAGAATAGCTAAAAGAGATGGTGATGCAGCAGGAAAAGCTTTTTTAAATAAAAAAGGAATAGATTACACTTCACTATTCCCAGAACCAAAGAAAGTAAAAAGAAATAGAGGAGTATAAAGATATGGCAGTAGGATTTGGATATATAAGAGATGATAAGCCCTCTCAGGTAGACTGGGGTCAGATTACAAGAGATGCTAATGCAGCATTAAAGGGTATTGAAAAAGACAGGCAAGGTCGAAGAGATAAAATAGAAGAAGACCAAAAGGAGTTCACTAAGATGTTGATGGAAAGACCTATGGGTGGCGACACTAGGTATCAACAATTTATGGGCCAGTACACCACGTTAATATCTAAAGCTATGCTCGACAAAATGAATCAGCTCAAGAGAGGTGATATAACTGAACAAGAGTTCACTACATTTAGAGGTACAGTTTCAAGTGGAGCAACTGGGATGATGGCAGGAGCTAAAGCTTATGTTGAAGGGTATGATACAATGGCACAGCTTGCTGCAGGGGATGGAGCTGCTTTGACAAACTGGCAAAACGAAAAGAATCAAAGACTATTTAACCTTGAAGGTATATCTTCTATGATTGACCCAGTAAGTGGCGAGACCACTTTCTTTGTACTAGATGAGGACGGGGAAAAAGAGGTGGTAGATATGTCACAGTTCTTAAGAAGAAGCGTGAATCAACAAACTGCTTTTGATACAAAAGGAGCAATTGATACTATATTAGATGTTAAAGCCAATACATTTGAAGATGATTTAGGTGGATTTGTGTCAGGGAAATTGTTAACAGAAAGAGAAATTAAGGATGCAGAAGGCAAAGTAATAGGAAAAGAGGTTGTCTTTGATGAGGAGTTTGTGAGAAAACAAGCAGAGGCATCAGTGCAACAAAACACTCATGTGTTTGATATTCTTGTAAAAGATGTGACTGGTTATGACATACAAGCACTGCCTACGGACTATTACAACCTACAAACGAAAGAAGAAAGAGCTGCTTATTTAAAAGAACTTCATAAAGATACAAGTGTATTATATGTAGATAACAATGACACTCCAATTGTTAGTGATGCTCAGAGAACAATTGCAGAAGATTATATTGTAGACACAGTTGAAAGCAGGTCAGAGTTTAGTAAAAAAGATAAAGCTTATATGGCTAAAAAAATAATAGATTTAGATATAGAATGGAGAAATGCTTCTATTGCTTCAACTAATGCACAAGCAAATGAACTTGGACAATCAAACAAGCTGCCAGCTGTAAGAAATTATGCACGTAGCTTCTTTTCGCCTGAAGCATTAGCAGACACAGCACAGTTTGAAAATGTTGTTTCAAGCGCTTTTAGAAGTTTTAATTATAGAGATATAACTTTTGATAGTAAGGAGGACGAAAGTGGAAAAACTATAACAATAATAAAATACAAGAAACCTGACTCAAATACTTTTACCACCATAGAATTTGACAAAAACGCACAGACTCCAGCAGATTTATCTGTGTCTTTAGGTGAACTTTTAATTCAACAAAGAGGATTAAGACAAATAATTGAAGACGCTGTAATAGCCGGCGTATTAGATGATACTAAACTACCAGGGCAAGACTAATGGATGAAGAAAAAATACAAATATTATTTGATACATTCAGAGATGAATTAAGTTTAAAATCTATTGATAATTTTAAAACTTATCTTTCTGACCCAACCAAAAGAAAGATGTTTTATGACGAAATCATTCAGCCTAGATATCCTGGTAATTCTTTTGAAACATTTGAAAATCTTTATGGCTTAAAAAAAAACGAAAATTTCAACCAAGATACAGATTCTCCATCGGGAAGTGGCACGTCGGGATTTTTCGACTCATCTAAAGAGGGCTTTGCAACGGAAGTACCTAAAGGGGAAGGTTTTAAAAAATTTAAGTCTGCATTAAAAACCACAGTTAGTGGTCTTGCAAGACTTCCTGTAAGTCTTAGAGAGCTTGATGTATCTATAAGACAATCTTTAGACCCAGAGTTTAAAAAAAAATACAACAAATTATCTGTAGAAGATAGAGAAAAAATATTATCTACCACTCCTGGAGTAGGAATTACAGGTAAAATACCAACGCCTTTAATTGGGGTTGATGATATGGGGAAAGATGAGTGGGGACAAACAACATACGGGGAAGAAGTCTCTAGGTATTATGGTGGTTCAAAGGCAATTGAATTTAGTCAGAGACAGCAAGAGCAAGCTAATATAATAAATGAATCTTTAGCTAAATTTGAAACATCGATAGGTCAGGATTTATTTTCGATTGAAAACACAGGGAGGGGCACTAGAAGATTAATAAATGAAGTAGCCCAAGCTATACCATCTCTTGTTTTAGCTATGACTCCCGGAGGCATATACGCTTTAGGAACTTCAGCAGGTTCTGGTAAAAGCCGAACTCTGCAAGAGAAAGGTGAAGACTTAACGGTGTCAAGGTATATAAATGCTGTAGGAACAGGTGTAGCAGAGGGATACTTTGAAAAGTTTACTAGAGGACTAGGCAACTCTTCTTTTAAAATATTAAAACAATTATATAAAGAAGGGGGAGCATCTAAAGTTAAAGAAAGTTTTACTTCGATTGTCTATAATTTTTTAAAAGGATTTAATATAGAAGGAACTAGTGAGGTTATGACCGATGTGAGTGAAAGAGCTCTTGACTTGGTTTTAACAGGAGATGAAAAAGCATTTGAAAACTTTTTTATTGAAACAGCAGATACATATATTGTTGGTGGTGCAGCTGGAGGCCCTGTAAAAGTAGCTGGTCCAGGTATGAGGCTTATACAACAACAAGCTCAAGTAAGAAATTTATCTAACATTGTAGAGGGGTCGGATTACTCTGACTTAGTTAATGTGTTTAAACCCGAGACTGGAGACTTTACCGTTGACATTTCAAAACTTCCAATTGTAGAAGCTCCAAATTCTGAATTGTTTTTAAATGAAACTTTAAAGCGAGAAGTTAAAAAAGGAAAGATAACTCAGCTTGAGATGCAAGAGATAATGGATAATTATAATATTGCACAAAACATAAACAGTCAACTAGAAGGAGCAGAGCTTAGTGATGCAGACAAGAACAAGGCAGCGGGATTATTGCAAGAACAAATAACTTTACAAGAATTAGTTAAAGATAAAAATCCTGCATTGTTTAAGAAACAAAGAGACAGAATAGCTGCAATAGACCAAGAGTTAGAAATTATTAGTGAAACTCAATTTGGTATTGAAACGGAACAGCAGGCTACTAGGGAAGAAGCTGAAAAAGCTTTGCTTGATGAGGGTGTTGTGTCACCTACAGAAGAGCAAGTCTTGTCAAAGCTCGATGAGATAATTCAACAAAGTGCGCCAGTAACAACAACCATTCCTAAACCTGACACCGAAACAGAAACCGAGGTAACGTTTGATGAAGATATTGAGGTTGTACCTCCTAATGAATTGCCTTTACAAAAAGTATTGAGGAAGGATGATGTAATAAGAGAAAAAATACAAGACGAAAAATCTGATGCCTCTCAAAGAAAAAAGGCAACATTAGAGTTGATTAGCAAGTTGCAACCAAAAGGCGAAGTCTTTGCAAGAAGAGCTAAGTCTTTAATTAAAGAAGTAGCAAAACTTAATTTTAAAAATCCAGTTAAAGTAAATCAATTCATAGAAAAAATTGACAAAACTTTTGATGATGCTGTATTGAAAAAAGAGTTAAAGGACGCTCGTGATGAGAAAAAATCAATTGCTAGAAAGGTTTCAAAACTTAAAGAGAAGGACAAGTTGTTTGGCAACTTAGCTACTCCAGCACAACAATTTTTAAAAATTAATCCTAATAAGGTAGATAATTTAAAAGAATATATGGAGATTGCTAAAAAATTAAATACAGGATTAATACCAACTAAAAAAATTAAAGGAAGAGCTAAACCTGGGTCTCCTTTTATTGTTTCAGAAATTGATGCCTATAGTTCAAGGGAGTTAAATAAAATAAAAGAAGAGCAGCAGCAACTAGAAGAAGAAACGTACAAAGCTTTGATGGGTGACCTTGAAACAAACATACCTTTAAAAGAATTAAAATCATTATTATATCCTGAAGCAGAATTAACGCCAGAGTCAAAACAAGAAGAGGCTAACAAAAAAGAAAAAGAAATTAGGAGTTCATTAGCAAAAGGTTTTGATAGTATAGGAGGGGTAATACAAAGTATATTAGACACTGGTGTAGACCCTTTTTCCAATGAAGTAATTAACATAGATAAACAACAAAAAGATTTAGTAGAAAAATTCCTTAAAATTGATACTGATAAAATTACAAATGAAGAGGCAGCCTTTGCGCTTGATGCTCTTAATAATTTTGCTACCAATGGTTCAACTGCAGGCATGGCTAAAATAGTAAAAACCTACGAGGGTAATTTAAATAGAAATAAAAATATTGAAGATGGCTTAAAAGTTACCGAGTCAAGGTTTGATTTAAAACAAGGGATTGAGAATAAATGGTTAAGTAACGTAGCCAGCACGACGCAGACTATAGATTTTGCATTTAAAGACAAAGAAAAATCAAGCACATTTCAAGAGGAAAGTGGCTTTAGTAATGTACAAGCTGACATGGCTAGGGCAGAAACCGAAGCAACTGAAATTACAAATGAGTATAAAAAACAATTTCCAGACAGCAAGAAAGCAAACAACGAGGCATTTAATACAGAAGATAATATTACTGAAAGAGGAATGTTTGCTTTTGTCAGAAGGTCTATAACTGGTACATTAAAAGAAAAACAAGATGAATTTAACAGAAGAAAAAAGTTAATTGAGAATGATATAAAAGCTTTTGAAAAATCAACAGAGTCAGACGAAGTGCAATTAGGTAGTGTGTATAGAAAAGTGTACGACAAAATACTTAAAGATTCAAACAATCCTCTCGAAGTACAAAACAAAGTTGACCCTATAAACATTGAAGCTGTTGAATGGATGACTGAAAAGTGGCAAGAGATTAAACCTTTGCTGGATAAAGTGGCTCTTGAAGTATATAATAGAGAGTTAGGCACGGACGAGAATTACACCTCAGATATTCTTACAAAAAAAATAGTTAAAGATATTCCTGATTTAGACGCTCCTATATCTGAGGAGATAGGTGCAAGAAGAAAAATATATGATAAAGAAACCGGTGTGTTTAAACCTGTAACCAAACCAACTATTTTAGTTGATAGGTATGTGAATTTAAATTTTGATTCAGGTCAGCTTAATAATATAAGAAAGGCATTGGCGGACGCATACTCCGCTGAAAATATAGCTCAGCTAAAAGGATATCTTGAAAGTGCTGACATAGATAAAATTTTAGGAGATGGGAATTTAAAAAATATTATAATTAACAAAATTAAAAAATACGTTGATTCAAAAAGAGGTACAAGATATAGAGATAGAGGAGAAAAAGCTGTAGCTAAATTAGCTGATTTTGGAGCTACTGTTGGTACAGCGAGAGTTCTTGGTGGTCCTACTCAATATGTAAAACAAAGCACTCCAATTATAAATACTTTTATAAATGCAGGTGGAGAAGTAACTGCTTCAGCAATAGAAAAATTTATTTCACAAAAAGGATATAGGGATTTAGTTAAAAATTCAGGTACTGCAATTGCTAACAGAGGTTTAGGCTCTTCAGTTGTTATAGATAATCTTCAAGAAAATGTTAAGAAAAAAGCAAACACTCCTCTTGAAAAAATAAAAAAAGGAGTTAATAATGTTTTTGGTGCTATTAAAAAAGCAAATAGATGGTGGTTAGAAAAGTTTTTACTGCCAGGTGATAAGTTTGCAGCTAATGTTTCATGGTTAGCCTATTATGCAAATGAAATGAGAAATCAGGGAGTAGATATTTTAGAGGATGGATTTGATATAGAAAACCATACTATTAATAAAAAAGCTGCTAATGAAGCTATGAGAAATGTAGATAGGTTTCAATATGTTTCAGACCCTAACCTTCAGGGAGAGTGGTATGACCCTACTAATGAAGATGTTCGTATTGCTGTAAAAGCTTTTATGCCTTTTTCATCATTTATCATGAATGAAAAAACAAGAAATTATATTGATGCTTCAATATTAGCTAGCAAAACATCTAATTTAAAAGCAAAACAAGATGCTTTAACTTCATTGACGGGAACTGTTTTAGAAAAAATTGTTTTTAACTCTTTAGGTCTAGGAATATCAACTGGAACTGCATACGCTGCTTTAAACTTATTAGGATTTTACGATGAAGATAAAGAAAAGAAAAAATTAGAAAACAGATTAAGAGGTAGGGCTGGTAATTTAGTAACAGATTTTTTTAGTCCAGCTCAACCGCTTGACCCTGGTTTATTAATTGTTTTAAATGATATATTGAAAAATATAGATAAACCTGATGATGGGCAAGACCCCTTTCAATTTTTTGATGGCGACAATGTAAAGTTTTTTGAACAATTTGGAGTGTTTAGTATTACAAAAGAACAAGCGGATGTTATAGCAGATTTATATAAAATAAACAAACAAGGTAAGATTAATGATTACGAATTAAACGAAGCAGAAAAACAAGCAGTAAAATATCTTTTAAGTCTTTCATCTTTAAATGTAGTTGGTGCTGTTCCTGCGGAAACTGCTCAAGCTATAAGCTATGTATATGATAGGTTACAAGAGATTGCATCAAATGCTAAAAGCTCAGGTCAGACAACTACCCCTATGACAAAAAGACAATTAGAAGATGTAGCTGGTGAAAATATTTTTAAAGAAGTAGACGAAGCAACAAAAGAATATAATAAGATAATGAATAATGTCTTAAAAGATATAAATATATTTTAAATATGCCTTTCAAAAGTCAAGCACAAAGAAAATGGATGTACGCTAATAAGCCAGAGATGGCTAAGATGTGGGAAGATGAAACGCCAGCAGGTCGTTTGCCAGCTCGTTTAAACTCTCTCTCTACATCTAAAACTAAGATTAGTCAGAGAAGAAGAAGGCGTAAGGTTAAATAAGTTTACTATTATATATCCTCGTTAATTGATTCATTAATAGTTTTGAGTTTACTATTAAGAAGGAGAATAGTCTTACGAGTCTCGTCATACTCTTGGTCTACTAAAGTTTCGTATATCTGATTAACTGAGTCGTGAATGTCAGACATTATAAAGTTAATGTTCTGAAGTCTTTTCTTATCGAGCGGTGTTATAATCATTATTTAGAGCTCACTACTACTTAAAGTTAGGAAAATTTTTGTAATGATTGTTTCAATTTATAATTTTTTTCCTTTAAGTTAATGTACTGATGTAGTAAAAGTCTGTATGCCTGCTTACGATTAAAAGCCAAGCGGTACTGTTTATCTTTTTTTTCCTGAACTTTATTTCTAATTTTTAAATAGGAATCTATTAACTTATCCTCTCCCCATAGCTCAAAGTTTTTAAAAAGTTTCATACCATGCAAAACTGTAGCGTGGTCTCTGCCTATAGAGCACCCTATATCTTTTAAAGATTTATTTGTAAACTCTCTACATATTCTATAATAGATAGCCCTCTGATACACATTCTCTTGGGTTCTTACTGGAATAGTAAAGTCATTTTTAAATTCTTTTACTACTAAATTTTCAATTAATTCAAGCTTCATTCTTTATGGTTTTATTAAGGTTGATGTAATCTAAATAATCATCACTGTTTATGATGTTGAATTTATAGAACAGTGGGTGCATTGTTTTGCTGTTCAAGTATTCAACACTAAAAAACAAAGGACTCTTTAGCTCGACGACTCCAGCTAATAATCCAAATCTTTTAGATGGCATAGACTTTCTATTTTCTTGGTACATCTCTTCAGCTAATATATCTAGCTGCATTATGATGCCTGCACTATAAATAGAAGGTAAGTTTTCTAGCTCTTCCAGAAAAGTTTCTTCCATTTCGTAGTAGTGTTCATCCCCTGTGTATTTCTGCGGTAAATCCATATTGTCTCAATTCTTTCAGACGGTACTCCTGAAGCTTTGACACTCTACCTTTCTTGGTTTTGATTTCGTAGAACTCAATCCCATACTCTGGGTGCAATGCAAGAACATCTGGTATCCCGTTCTTATTAGTTTTTATTAATTTTAAAACAAAGTAACCATCAGCCTCCAACTCTTTTATTTTCTTTGTCTGAATCTGTTGCTCTGTCATAATATAAAGTTAGTTATTTATTTTCTTCCTTTGGCTTAGCTTTTTGTTTTTCGGCATCAGCTTTTAGTTTTTCGATGGCTTTGTCATAACCTTCCATTCTTTTCAGAGCTTCAAGTGTTCCGACTGATAAACTTCTTATGTTCATCATCTCGTTAATTACTTCTTTCATTATCTCATCAAGCTTGTCTAGCTTGTTTAGCATCTCAATTAATTTTTGTTCTTTCATATAATTTCTTTAATAATTTTTAAATGACTATCAGATTCACCATCTATTTCTAATTGCTTAGAAACAAAAGCTCTTAGTATTTTATTCTGCTTATAGGTTGAAGCATTTCTTAAATAATATCTGTATGTGTGATTCCAAAACCACAAATTAATTTCTTTCATATTTATAAACTTAGTAAATCTTTTTTAAAGTGACGAAGCGTGTAATCTTTTTTCTTGGTCACCGTTTTGTAAATCTTTGTTTCGATTCCCTTCTCTGCAAATATCCAGTATACATCACTGGATTTAGAATCCTTTGTTGTCATCCTGTCACGGGATTGCCAATAACTCAGAGCTGAGAAATCTATATTGTAATACACTAGGCAGTCAGCCTTTTTTAAACTAATCCCTTCTCTTCCGCTGACAATCTGAAGAGCAATGTTTTTATTAGTTGAATTAAAATCTTCCAAGTCATCAGTTAAAGCATCCCCGTATACTTGTTTTAAGGCATCATACTCAGCTTTAAACTTATAGAATATACCTATCTTCTGATTATTAAATTCAGCGTGTATAAACTTAGCTTTAGAAAGGTCAGTCACCATACCTTTTCCGCTCTCCAACTTCACAGTTCCTGAAAACAACTGATGTATCTTAGACATCTTCTTAACTCCTGTATCTCCAAGTATAGCGTCATCCGTTTTCTTTCCCTCAATCACACTATGCTCCCTCATTTCTTTTACGAATCTATATGTAAGCTCACTCATCTTAACCTTTAACACATGTTCTTTTATCTGAGATTTAAACCCCGCCTCTTTTTGTGTGTAGCTAATCATATATGGTTTCATCTCATCAAGTATAGATTGTTTACCGTCATCATAATTATTTAAAGGAAAAGATTTGATAACTCTTTGTGTCACATTAACATACTCTTTAGCAAACTTATAAAAACTTACATGATGTTTAAACGGACTCGATGGACACCCATACACTTGATGATACATCTGACTAAAAGACTCAGGAGTAGGCGTACCTGACATCAAGATAACATAAGGCTTTTGTTTGGATATCATTTGTTTTATGAGCTTGGTTCTCTTACTTGGTTTAGGATATGCTCCAAGTGTATGAGCTTCATCTAAAACCATAAGGTCAAACTTCCCTTCTACCTTGTGTAGACTCTCATAATTGATAACAGTCAAGTCATACTTAGGCTTTAACTTCTTGTAGTCAGCGGAAATAGAACTAATTGCTTTCTTTTTAGTTACAAACAAAAGATTCTTTATACCTAGTTTGTTTGCTACACCCATTGCAGTCAGAGTCTTCCCTGTTCTAACCTCCATTGATAGATACACAAACTGGTGCGCCTCCAAAACCGTGAGGGACTTCCCTATGATTTCTATTTGATAGTCTCTAAATTTCAAAATATAAACTCCTCTTCGTTATCTTCTTCCTCTTCTTCTTGTAATTGAATCCACCTACCTGTCATATCCCTACCCTCTATCGGCTCTTTACCTGTTTTAAATACACAATAATCGTGTAACCATTTATAAAACTTCTGTCGGCTTATAGTAAACTTAGACTTAGGTCCGTAATCAGGATACTCATTAATGAAATCAAAATACATTTCATTTTTATGAATTTGCAAACCAGCACTTAGCTTGTCATTCTCTTCCTGTCCATTAATTAAACCACACCACTCTATAAAATCATGAGATGTCGCAGCGGATAGCTGTCTAATCTTTAAGTTAACAAAGTTACTCTCGACGAGTCCTTGTTTTAGATACAACTGAAGACATTCAATCATATAGTTGTCGAACACACACCACTCATCATCATCCCAATCTCCAAAAAACAACTGCCCAAACTCATCTAGCGGGCTGTAATTTTTATTATAATGTTGGTAAAGTTCTAACTCCCACTTCCTTCTAGCAAATGAATTGCCCGCTCCTTTGATGGCATAGTTAGTAGTGATAGCTATCTTGGGGCTTTTATCAAAAGGAATCTTTATTGCGTCTTTATTTTTCTTTTCAAGTGTCAATCCTTCTGTCACTACACTAAAGAGTCTCTCGAAATTAAAATACTTCTTGACATCATCAAAGCATAGTATCTGCGTATCTGCTGAGACTAATTGGTATGCAAATGATTTCTCAAAAGCAAAGGCTTTGCCGTCTATTGTCACTAGCTTTTTCATGTGGCTCAGAGCGTTCATAAATATCCCCTTACCTGTACCACCCTCAGGGTTGTCTGATATAACCTCGTCATTAAGAATAACCGCAGGACAATACGATAAGTTCTTATGCCCGTGCATTAAAAACCCTATCGTTGATTCCATTGACAGCTTTCTTTTAGAATCTTTATTACAGACATTACTTATAAAAGTTCGGTAGTCGCACTCGGTAGTTATACAATCTTTGTATGCTCGGTCTATAACTTGGTCTTTCCACACATACCCATCTAAATCTACATAGTCAATCGACTTTACCTTGTCTTGTTGTACCTGAACGGCACAATTATTAAAGTATAAATACGAGGTATCACTTGTGTCCTCTATAAAATATACATCAATTGTATTTATTAAAGTCAAGAACTCCTCCTTAAATAACCTAGTCTGCTCGGCAAAGTAGTTGTAGATAGATACATCTTCTAATTGATATAAGTAATCAAGTACGAAATCTTTTATCTCCTTCTCGCTTGTATGGTCTATTAGATTGTTAGTAATCTTAACAAATATATAACTCTTACTTCCCTCAGGAGAATACTTGTGAAACCCATTATCTTCTAGGAAGCGTTTAAACAGAAGGGGTACTATCTTTATCACACCCTTCTCATTCTTAGTCCAAAACTCTTCTTCCTTACCTTCCTCTGCTTTTTTAATTACTTCATCAATAGTATCATCAGGAAGATTTGTTTTCTTCAAGTAGTTCTTTACATCTTTCTTTGGCTCTCCTCTTTTTAATCTTTGCTTTATATTATCAATAGTCTCTGTGTCCTCGTAATACTTTGTCCCGTGTAAATTCTTTTTACTATACGCTGAGTTAATTGTAGTCTCTATCTCTCGTGTGGGAAAGTCTTTGGTTGCATAGTTGTTACATATTATTGAAGCGGTTGACCTGTTAATGCCAAACTCATTCATAGCTTGGGCTATAACATAAACATTATTATTCCTTACCCCCTCTGACAAAGGGTACTTTAGCGTCCACCACTTGAGTAGTATCTCTACTATCTTGCTTTCGTTTGTAATTTTTAACAAAGGTTGACCTTGTGCTAAATGCTTTTCTTGGTATTCGTCTTCTTCTATTTTTTCCCATATCTTACTTTCTTCATTAATATAAAGCTGAGGGTCGGAACTTTCGTAACAAACCCTTGATACATTCTTTGAGGTAGTATCAAAATAAGGTGAAGCAAAATGTTTATTAAGTGCATTGAAATATTTTTTATGATTGTCTGCCTCTTGCGGTATCTGTATTAATACTTTCAAGCCATTGCCTGAAGGGGATACAAACACGCTATAAACAAACTTACTTTTTTTAAACTTCGCCCTGTCTTCTTCTAAATCTTTTTTCTTTTTATACCCATCAAGGTCAAGGCAAATTAATCCTGAATGAGCGACAAGAGAGGAGTCAGCACGCTTTAAAAATGTACCTGAAAAACAAATGGAAGGCAACTTCTTTTTAAGTTCATTCCTTTTTGTCTTATCCTTCTCCGCTCTAATCCTTTTGACTAACTCTTTGTTCTTGCCTTGCTTAATTCTTTCAAGGATAAACATTACTTCTCTATGGAAGGGAGCGTCAGTCTCTAGTATGTTTTTAAATATTGTTACTTCTTTTTTCAATTTGTTTGTATGTTAAAAAAAGGAGGAGGAAAGACTAATTAATATGAAAAAGAAAAACTCTCCTCGCTCCTGTTATAAATTAAATTTAATTAATTAGAATGGTGCTTTGTCAACCTTGACATTGTACCACCCGTTGCCCAAGTAAATAGTGTCCACATTAGACTCTCTTTCTTCAGCAGTTTTTGAAACCATAGCCGTTGAGTTCTTACCATATTGGTCGTCCCCGTCAAAGATTAAGGCAGTCAAGTTAGCGTAACTTCCCTTCTCTCCTTTAACTATTTTTTCTTTTGGTATCTTATCAAGGTTAATACTTATATTTAAAGTACCAATAACCTTTCTCTGATTACTCATATATATATATTTAAATTACTTTTTTAGTGTACGACGCTCGTACATCTTCAGTTGCACCCTCGCCATAATACTTTTCGTATTGCTCAAGTGCTTCCATAACTCTCATTCTACCCATATCAAGAGTATCTTGTGAGGGAGTTATCTCACACACATCATAATAAACTTTCCCTTTACTATCTTCCTTTGGTTTCTTCCCAATAAATATAAACTTAAAGTTCATACCATACATCTCTTTATAGAGATAAGCCTGAGAATTATATCCAAACGAGTCGAGTGTCCACTTATTGAAATCACTAGGGTTTCCACTTGTGGTTTTGAAATCTATTATAACATATTGTCCCGTCTCATCTGTTGTGATGAGGTCGGCTTTCCCTTTCCAATTGTGTCCATGTAGTTCACAAATGGTGGGTTGCTCTCTCAGAGCCTCAGGATTGTTAAGTAAATCCCTGATGAACTGAGTACACTCGGTCTTGTCGCTCATAACCCAATCCGCTATGTCTTTAATCGCCATAGCTTCATTGGTTTTTAAAACAAACTCGACCTTGTTCTCCTCCAAATACTCTTTGTATTCTTTAGAGTTTCTTGTCTTAGCCTCTACCATAGGAAAGTTTTTTGCTTTGTCTTCCTCTAATAAAAGCTGATGAAAATACCTGCCCGACTCCAACGCTTCGTTTAAACGCATTGGTTTTCTAAATGATTTGATATCGTTTCGTAGCGACTTCACATCACTATTGGAAAGGAACTTAGACCCGAACTTCCCGTAGTAATCCTTGTCGTTCTTTAACTTCTCTATTATCTTACTACTTTCCATACATTTCTTTTTTCATGTTCTGAACTAGCTTTGTGTCTAGTATAACATTCTCTGACATAATAGCTAATATCTCGTCCCACTTCTTACCTTTTTTCCTATGGTTTTCTGCACTCTTTTTCATGACCGCATAGTTACCCTTAGTCATCTTGGTTTTCGTTGATTTAACCTCATCATTTGCGTCTATGTCGTCGTCAGGTGCTATCCCTAGCATACCCGCTAATGCGTATCTACGATAATAAGTTATACCCGCACCAATACTTTGATACATATTCATTGACCCTAGTTTTACCTCTGTAACAGGAGTGAAACTTGTGTCAGTCTCCCCGCTCTCTGCGTGTATCAGCGTAGTTCTTACTGAAGGCAGTCTTGTTTCAGGGTCAGTACATATCGCTTGCGTTACAAGTAGTCCGTTGTTTTTAAGTACAGGTTTAATTGTCTTAATAATGTCTTCAAGTTTTGCGTACTTGTAGCCATACCCCTCAGTATTCTTTTCAATCTGAGGTACATCATTCTGAAATTTAATCAGAGCCTTATATAGATTTTTCATTTATTTAATTTTTGAGTTAGTTTATAATATTTTTTTAGTATGTGTTCTCTTGTCTCTTTGAGAATCCTTAGTCTCTTAGGATTTTGTCCTGAGTTCATCTCTTGAGCCATACTATCTTTTACTCTTTCTAATTTATCTTTGTACTTTAGTAATGTTAATTCTATGACTGCACCCGTCCACCCTTTGTTTACAAAGAAGGAATACAATCCTTTGTCTATCTCCACATAATAGTTTGCACTCTTTTGCGGGTCATATATTTTAATTTCTCCTGTCATATCATCTTTCGTTATCTTAACACCTAAGTACACACACGCCTTGTAGCCGTCTGCGTCTACCTCGACACTTGAATGTTCAGAGCGAGCCTGTTTAAACACCCTCTCTAAATCATTAGTGTTCAATCTTGTTTAGCTTTTGAATGATATGCAAAAGGTCAGGGTCTTTGTCTAACTTCGCCTTAAAGCTATCGACTGCGTGTTTTATGTTAGAAACATTTTGGTCTAATCCAACCTTGTCAGCATACGATTTGATTTCTGTGAATTTCATTTGTCTTTTGTCATGACAAAGGTAGAACAGGAGTTGTCTTGCATCGACAACTCCCGCTTCCCTTGACTTTACAAACAAATCAGAACTCTCTATACCCAAATGGGTACAAATATTTTCGGTGTATTGTTTAAATATATACTCTTTCATTGTATTTCTTTTAAATCAGTTATTACTTGTTTTAATAATCTGTCTTGGTCATAAGACATATTCCCTGAAGACACTTTCAAGTCTTCTAATTTATCAATAGACTCAGATACTCTGTTGATGATAGCTTCTATTCTGTACTCATATAATTTTATTTGCTCTTCCATGTTTAAAAGTTTAAAAGTTTAAAAGTAAAAGCCTTCTCTTGTACTTAGTAGCCAAAAGAAATTTTCTTTTCGCTTCCTTAAGTAAATATAAATCTCCTTTAGGTACTCTACAAATTAAGTAAGGTTTTATTGTTGACCTTCTAATCACCTCAACATCTGTATGAGGGTCAATAGATAGCAGTAGGCGTATGGCTTGATTTCTTTGTTCAAGCATACTATCATACACAAATGCTTTATGTCGTTTCTTTCTGCGTAGTCGACGCAAGAAAGGTAGTGAAGGGGTTGAAAATAATGTCATAATAGTCAGTCGTTTTTTTGTTGCAATCTAAACAATTGTAAGTAAGTGCGGTGTACTCTCCTTGATACTCGTCATTTATCATCTCGATATTATCACTCCCACACACGCTACAAATTGTTTTTTTCATTGATTATCTTATGCAAAGATATGTAATTATTTTTGAATAACAAAATAAAAAAAGAAGAACGACTCAGGCATTACATTTTTATATCGTCTTTCGTATGTTGACCCTTTCATATCAACTGCCTGACCTTCTTTTTAAAGTTGTTTAAACGCTCTCTTTACCATTGTAAATCATATCTATCTATATAAAGCTCTTCTTCAAAATATATTTTTACTTGCTCATATAGTTCATCATAAATAGGTTGTTCAATTCCTCTAGCTGAATTTAAATGATATATTCCTATATCACAAATACCTCTGCCCTCTATTTCATTTGTGCAATATGCACCAAACTCAGTTCCTTTGTAATCAAAGTAAATTTCGTGTTCAAAAGAAATTACTAAAGAAGATTCATTTGTTACATTTATAACACTATCCTCTCTCTCTTTTAATTCGTGGTCGTGTCTTTCCATAACTATATATATTTATTTATTAAATCTACTCCCTCATAGACATCTATAAGGTGTTCTAAGTCCGTCTCTGAAAACTCTTCCTCGTACTGAGCGAGTTCTCTTCTGTTCATATTCTGAAAGTCGCAATCTAAAAATGTGCCACCCCCGTTGCCGTCATTCCAAATCAGCAATCCGTTTATGTTTGTCTTGCACTCATACCCTAATCCTCTTCGAGTCTCAAAGTATCGTACACTCGTAACCTTTAATTGTTTTTCCATAATTTAAGTATTTAAGTTTTTTATTTCGTTTTGAAGGTCGTCAATTCTATCTAAAATTATAGAGATTTGAACATCATCAGTTTTATTTTCTCCATACTGATTGTAATACTTCATATATACTTGGTCTAATAATTTATTAGCTGTCATAATTTTAATTTAAAAAAAAGCCTTGAGTTTAACGAATCGGTCATGCTCAAGTGAAGCGTATCGCCCTTTTAGTTTCGTGCCTTTGCTTACTTTTTAGTTAGTCTTCTTTTTTATATACTTCAATCAATGCTTTAAATAATTTTTCCATAGCAAAGTTTTGCATAGCATAAAGGTTGTCAACCTTTGGCTTTTTAGAGATGTCGTTTAAACGCTCTGTGTCTTTTACTTTCTTAGATTTTATCTGCATAATGTATTCTTATTAAGTCATCTATTATCTCATCAAATTTCTCACAACCACAATGCTTATGAGAATCCTCTAAACACGGAGTGTTGTCTCTCAGGTCTCTAACCTTTTGAATTATTTCTCTTAAATCAATTTTCATCTTAAGTTAAGTTAACATCATCACACCCAAGTTGCAAGTCTCTCCAGCTTTCCCAATCGAAAACTAAATTCTCCTCTGTAATTTCAGCGTTAAGTATCATAGATAATTTAATCTTATCTGCGTTCCTGATAACATCAGCTTGACTGAGTCCCGTTATAGCTGAGACATATTGTACTACTAATGTCTTAGCTGACCTTCCAATAAGAGCATTAGTATCTCTTCTAAGTTTATACATATCGTGTTTCATATTTAGTATTTAATTAATAACTTTGGTAAAACTACGGATTAACTTTTTAATAACCAAATTATTTAGCAAAAAAAAAGAGAGTGCGTTTAAACACTCTCTCTTCTTCTCGAAACAAAACTTATATTTCTTTTGACAATTTTAGCAGTGGTTTAAATTCTTTATACCTAGATTTTTCTTCCGCTTTTATTTGCACTGCTTTGAATCTAAGATGATGAAAAAATTCTTTCCATTTCTTTTTGCCACTTGGCAAACCGAACACCTCAGATATTTTTCCAGCTAACAAACAACATCTGTCGGCTTTGTGATAATGTTCGTATTCACTAAAGTAATCTGCTAAATCTCCTAACTCATCAAACACATCTAGCACTATGTTTAGTTCCCTAATATCTTCTGAAGATACTAATGAGTCAATGTTAAATTTATTGTCGCTACCTAAAACGACTCCTGATAATAATTTTGATTTTAAATTTTCGAAATTTTCTATTTATTAAATTAAATTGTCGAGTCTATCTCGACTTGTTGATACAAATGTAAGTTCGCATTGCGAACACTTAATTCGTTTTTGATTTAAAAAAAAAGAGAGTGCGTTTAAACACTCCCTCTTTTATTCCGACAAAGTCGGGTTACAAACCTAAACTAATATTGGTTTCTTCTTTCTCCGCTTCCTTCTGCCACTGCTCAATAAGTTCCTCATCAAAATAATAATTCTTGAAGGTAATCCTTAAATTGTGGACTGACGCTTTGACAATATACTCACACGCCTCCTCAAAGTCGTGGTCATTATAATATAATTCATCAGCGTTAATCGGTGTCCCCCACTTGTGTTCCAATTTCTTGTATGGGTCAATCTCAGGCAACCAAAATAACTCGTATGAATCTGCGGTCTCTAAACTCTCGAAACTAAACTCTTTGTTTTTTGTTTCTTCGAGTAGGTCTTTATAATTATAGTACATAATTTGTTTGTTTTAAAGTTATACAACCCCACCCTGTTTAAACAGAGTGGACGCTATCGGCTTAATGTCTTTTTATACTTGCCGATACAAGTTTAAAGGGGGCGTTAGCCCCCGTTTACAAACCTAATCTAATACTTCTTCTTCTGTTACCTCAACTTTTCCTTGTGTGTACTCAGATATTAATTGAAATAAATCATTAAGATACTTGTGTCTTGCTCTACAAGAAAGCAATCTTGAATAATAAGAATAATCTGTACTAATATCAAACTCAAGCACTAAATTGCCGTACTTTTCTTTTAATATTGTAAATGATATATAATTGTTATGGTTTTCTTGAAACTGAACTTTAAGATACCATTTATTCGACTTCACAATTTTATTTATTGACTGATAAAATTGTGCATATCTTTCTGTTTTAACATACTTATATGCCTTAGAGTATTTTGCTAAACGCAACTTCCATTCAAAGATAGCTTTGTTTAAACGCTCTTCAATTCGATTAGCGTCATCAAAATATTTATCTGCAAAAGTAGAGAGTTTAATTTTTGGTCTATCGCTGTAACGATAACACTCAATTTTTGTCTCATAAACATATCCACCATTTTTATAGCTACCCTCATTATATATGCTTGTATATAATTTATCCTTATTAATGTAAGGTTTTAGAGGTACTCTATTCTCATCATATTTTGAATCTACAATTTGCAATTGTATAAATTCTATATGAGAGTCAAAAGAAGGAAACTTTGTTTTGAATTTATATCGAGTATACAACCCGTTATCGTCATCCTGAAACATATCTAACTCGACTTCTTTGTCGAATATTTTTTGCGTTCCCTTAATTGTGAAATGCTCATTCTCTCTTAACCCCACATCAAATAATTCTTGTTGTGTTGATGCAAATTCCTTGTGTAAATCATCTGCTTTTTGTTGTGCTGATAATTTATGTTGTTGAAATTCTTCGAGATTTTCTTCTGATAAATCTTTTTTTGAATAAAGATTTTTTATGATTTGTTTTTCCATAGTTATATTTGTTTTAAAGTTATACAACCCCGAGTCGTTTAAACAACTCGGACGCTTTGAGCCTAATGTGGTTTTGAATCGCTCAAACGATTTTCTTAATAGTAATTCCTCGTGTGCCGTTGGGCGTAATTGTCTCCGCAAAGTCATACCCTCTTGGTAGTTCAACCTTGAACACTTTACAAAGGTTATTGTCTGCGATAAAGTCGCTCATATACTTGCGTATTAAGTAACGCTTTTGCGTGGGTGTAGTGTTCTTTTCAGTATACACCTTACCCTTTATATTCATACGCTTGGCGTCAGCGTCAGAGAGATTTGTAATAAATCTCTTGGTTTTGATTTGGGCTTTGCGTTGCTCTAGCCCGTGCCATTTAGTTCTACTCATACCAAAACTTTAATGAGGGACTATTTAATTCAACCTCGTTAATGACTTCGTTGATTTGCTTATGCTCAAGACAATATTCAAGAATAAAGCCTAAAATATCTTGGCTATCTTTCAAATCGTAATTTTGCATAAATAATTCAAATTCTTCAGGCTCTAGGACTGAAAGAATATGTAATAAATGTTTTAAATTTCTCATAGTTTTAATTTAATGTTTGTAAATGACGGGGGCGTTTAAACATTGCCCCCGTTTCGTCTAATTAAGACTCGTCAGATTTACTTATTTCTTTGTTCTTATTGTTCCAAATCTTTTGCAGTTCTTCGTTAAATGAGTGATAATTTATATCCTCAAATGCACTTCGAGACGCTTCAAATATTTGTTCAGGGTCGTAATCAAAATATTGAGATATTAAACAGCCGACAACATCAGCGTCAGGTACATATCCTAATTCAATTGCTTCGGGCGTGAAAGATAATTTTTTATATCTAGCGATTACATCTTTTAAATCAGATATAATTTTATCGCCTTCACTATCAGAGCGTTTGAATAATTCAGTATCGTATGACATAATTTTTATTTTTAAAGTTTGTAAATGACTAGGGGTGTTGTTTAAACACCCTCTAGTTTCGGATATTGAATCCTCATCAGATTTACTTTTATGCTTCGTGTAAAGTTCCTTCTTCACACGCTAGGCATTCAAAAATTTCCATTAGAGCAAGGTTTTTATTAGATGTTCTAAAAGAAAAATCACAACAATCACAAGCAACTTTTATGTTTCGTGTGGTTTGCTTTTTACCACCCAAAGTAACTTGTTGGTGCGGAAAAAGTCCGAGTTTGTCAAGAATATTTTTTCTTAGATATTCTTTTAAATCTTCGCTTTCGCCCGTGCTTCTCATTGGCATTGTAAGTCCAACAGCTAAGGCACAATCTTTAAACGCTTTTCCGTGTCCTGAAACGCAATCGTCAACGGCGTGGACTAATTCGTGAACCAAAGTTCCGAGTATATCGAGAGAGCCTTTAATTGTTGACCCGTCATAATGTGGCGTAATAATAATTTGATTTATCCCGCCCGCGTGTGAAACTTTGTTAAAGCATTGTCCTAAGGTTTTGACGCCACCTTTTGCGGTTTTGTTTCCCCTAGTAGCCCAAGAAATAGAAAGTTCTACTTTTGGCACTTTATAGCCTTTAGGCTT
>Ga0209535_1000309_pt1 | contig 33928 bp, 34 predicted proteins | sample LinPmetageLP28_FD_184041 | JGI IMG/M metagenome (GOLD analysis project Ga0209535, IMG submission 184041) | Marine viral communities from the Pacific Ocean - LP-28 (SPAdes) (version 2) | ecosystem: Environmental > Aquatic > Marine > Oceanic | place: Pacific Ocean | collected 2009-08-22
AAAGATTTTAGGCAGATCAAATTTCGATGCCCATATCGCTCCGCATACCATCAAGGTTGCATCAATGTTTTCTATCTTAAGTCGACTTAAGGAAAGTCAAAAGTGCGATTTATTAACTAAGCTTAAACTATACAACGGCGAAGAGGTTGTAGAAAAAGGTAGAGTTAAGAAGATTGATATTAGAGACTTAAGAGATGAAGCCCCAAGTGAAGGTATGAACGGCATATCAACTAGGTTCATAATGAAAGCTGTTGATAATGCTCTAAGCGATTCAGACAAATCCTATATTACTCCTATCTCTATTATGGACTCATTGATCAAACAGGTCAAGGATCAAATTGTAGATAGAGAGTTTCAGGAAAGATGCTTAGAGTTAATTCGAAATGTTGTAAGAAATGAGTACTTAAAGATTTTGGAAAATGAAATAGCTAAGGCATTCATAACAGCTTACGAAGAGCAAGCTCAGTCAATATTTGAGAACTATCTTGATAATGCTGAAGCTTACACTACAAAAGGCAAGTTGAAAGACAGAGTCACAAATGAAGAAATGACGCCAGATGAAAACTTTATGAGATCAATAGAGTCTACAATAGGGGTTAGTGGTTCAGGAAAAGATGGCTTTAGAGCAGATGTAACTGCATACATGTTTTCAAAAATGAGAAGAAAAGAAATTGTAGATTACACGTCATACGAACCCCTTAAGGAAGCCATAGAAACTTATCTAATAACGTCAGTAAAAGACCTTGCTAGAATTGTTACAAAATCAAAAACTAGAGACGATGATCAGAAACAAAAGTACACTTCTATGGTACAAACGCTGATCGACGATTATGGTTATACTGCTGAGTCTGCTGAAGAAATACTTGTATATGCAAGTAACAACCTTTGGCGAGACAGCTAAGGAGAATAAATGAAGTTAAGATTTGGTTATCCAGAACAGTTTCTACTGTACTCTGCTATAGTTTCTTACCATAGTCTTACCTGGTCTCTTTCCCTTGCAGGTGTAAGCGCGTTGTTTGCATTTGCAAGGCTAGCCCTAGAGATGCAGGAAGTCAAAAGCAAAAAAGATGAAGTTGAATCTACTGCTAAGCTTTTAAATGAACAAGCAGAAGAATTAGGTCAAGCTCTCTCAAAGCTATTTGGTGCTGTTAAGAAAGAAGTAAAAGACGTTACCGACGCAAACAAAAAGTATGATCCCAGCGTACACTAAGGAGCTTCATAATGAAGAACAGTGTTATAATTGGGAAAGAACTAGAAATACTTAGAAATGATCTGTCTAGTAATATAGACAACTTTAAAAAATCAATAGACAATAATGAACTATCGCTGGTGACGACTTCTATGGTTCTGCCTTTAGGATGGACAGACGGATTTAGACTGTTTTTTGAAGGCTTAAAAAACTATTCTTCTCCAATGAAGAGCATGATTTTGTCTAGCATATATTCTATAAATAAGACATGTCCATTAGCGCTGCCTCTATACTTTGATGTCCTTATGGGTAAAGATATTCCGGAGCCAAACAGAGGCTTTAGGATCGGTTCAAAAGCGTTAATCAAAGATATAAGAAGTCTAAAAGATGATTTCATAAGTACTCACTACACTACACTGATTAAAGCTCTTAATACCGCAGGTGCTGGTAGCACAATCTCCATAGAGTCCCACAACGAAATAAATGATGCTGTAGAAGTTACCAGCGGCTTTAAAACGCTTTGCAGAATCAATAGTTTTTTTGAGCCATACTTCTCTACTCAAGAGATAGAAAATGCTAAAATAGTAGTTATTGACGGCTCAGTTATAGAAGTAAGTGAAATACACCATATTCTAGAAGAATCCTATAACGCAAAAAAAACATTTGTAGTAATAGCAAGACACTTTTCTGATGATGTTTCAAATACATTATTTGTCAATTGGCAATCAGGAAAAACAAATGTAATACCGTTTTATATTAGCGATTCTTTAGAGTCTATTAATGAAATAAAAGACATTTGTACTCTAACAAAAACAATACCGGTGTCTAAAGATACTGGAATCAGAGTTAGCTCTATAGACGTAAACGAGTGCGCACAGGTTGGCATGAGGTACGATGCCAAAGCGCAATGCTTAAGAATACTACTAGATTTTGAAGGAGTAAAGAAGGCTGACATTTGCCGAAAGAAACTTCAAGATCAATTTGACAAAGAAAATATAGACGATGTAAAAATTCTATTATCTAAAAGAATATCTAGAATGACATCCCGCAATGTCACAATAAAGCTTAACTACAGTAGCTTAGAGCTGGGTCTAGTACAAGATAGAGCAGCAGCATTTTTCCAATATTTTTCAAAGTGTGCAGAGCAAGGTGTCACAGTTCTAGATAATGATTATTCCATAAAGTATCTACCAGTCAACGAGGTAGTTAACTCTATTAGAAAAGCAAAGTATGACAAAGAAGCAATAAAGAATATTAAAGCGGTATTAAGAATAGAGCAACAATGAAGCAAGTAGATCTAAGTAAGCTTACATGGTGTGATGCAGATTCAAGTGTTGTGTCTTTAAAGCACGTTTTAGGCGTTGTTGAAAAAAGTAAAGATAGTTGCGAAATTCATGTAGGTTGCGACTCTCACTTTGTAAAAGACAAGTGTATATTCGCTGTTGTAGTTGCTATGTACGAATACGGAAAAGGCGGAACGTACTTCTTCGCCAGGTTAAAGGTTTCAAGAAGACTTTTTATGAACATGAAGCTAAGGCTCCTAAAAGAAGTTGAAATATCAGTAACGCTAGCCGATCTATTATCTGCCTTTTTAGAGAGAGAAGAGTTAAAGGTTCATCTAGATATAAACCCTGATAAGCGCTTTAAGTCATCACAAGTGTTTACTCCTGCTACTTCTTGGGTAAGATCCTTAGGTTACCAATGTATAGTCAAGCCTGACTCTTGGGCATCATCGTGGTTGGCTGATGCGTACGCTAAGTAAGGTATTACCTTTACTGCTGATCAGGAAAATATTAAATTTTGTTAGGAGGTATATTATGCCAAGAAAAAAGACAACAACCAAAGCCAAAACAATGAACACTGACGTGGTGAGAGAAACTTTCTATAATGCTAAAACATTAGCAGAAGATAGAATAGGTACAACTGTAGCTGAGCTTATTGCTGCCGGCAAGTTAAACGAAGACAACGCTGAGTTTATTGCATCTGTTATAGCTCAGGTAGTCAACGACAGTATTAATACAGTTATGGCTACCCAAGAAATATAATGAGCAAGATCGGGCTTAAACACCTACTACAGTGTCGGTGTATTCTTCCAACGTTGAAGAATAAGTCTAATCCGCCACTCCACAAATTCGTAGTATTTTCAGTGCAAGAAAACAATAAGATAACTGAAAAACTTAGTACATGTAATAACTGTGGTGTGGTTCATCGTGTATATGAGTTTTGTCAATCAGAAATATTAAACAATTTTGAAGGCACTAGCTCTAGTCTAACAATAAGTGACATAGAATTAATGCTTCCTGATTCTATTTTAAACATCATGAAAACTTACGAAAGAGAACTTCCAGACTATGAGCACATTAAGTTTATACTTGATGAAAATAAAATAGATGAGTTTGTCGTTTTATCTCAAGAGTTTAACGAGGGAAGAAAAACTGGTAAAGTTTTAAAATACAAAGGGAAAGGGAAGTTTGAGATTGAACCTTTTTCAAGAAGTGAGCTAGTACAATGATGCTTAACAACAAAAATAATGAAGAAAAAGTAGAAAAAGAAGATGTGGTGTGGTTCAATGATACCAAGAAATCTAGAGACATTGTTCTAGAAATCCTTAAGTTCGGAGTGACACAACCACAAATAAAGTTTATTATTGGACTATTAGCATTAGAATTAGAAGATAGAGAAGTGATGCTTAGCATTAAAAAGCTTGTAGATAAAAATGAAGATCCAACAAGCAGTTCTCAAAAAAGTAGAATCATATATCCTGGAGGAAATGAAGATGAGTGAAGAAACAACGATTTTAGAAAGCTGGGAGGCTCTTAAGTCTCTTGTAGAAGAATTAGAACTTGACGTACATAAGAATGCACATGGCAATAAATCTGCTGGTGTTCGTGCACGTAAAGGTTTACGAGACCTTAAATCTGCAGCAGGTGATCTTGTTAAGCTTACTTTAGCTGCACAAAAATCAGATTAATCCAGCTTTGCAAAATAATTGCTTAGTACGAAAAGAGAGACGTCTGTCTCTCTTTTTTTGTATAGTTATAAGTTGATGGATAGTACAAGCTATAAAGTCAAAACATTAAATGTGATCTTTGTCAAAGGAAACCTTAAGAATTTGTTTAGCGGTTTTCTCTATTTGACATATCCTCATTCTTGTCACATTAAAAATGTCGCCAACTTCTTGAAGCGTAAATGGTCCTTTTTCTGCTGCGTTGATAACACAGTTTTGGTAGGACCCTCCCATGTCTTGCCAATACCTACACTTCTTAGAGTCACACGACATGCTTGATTTTTTATGTAGCGAAAAACACGTTTCATTTTTTATAGATGTGCTTCCATCTTCTAAATTTAATAATGATGGATCTTTTTTGTCTATTTTTTTACCCATTAACTTTACCTCCAAAGCTTATGTTTAAAGCTTATAGGAGTTATTGTAACTCGACAACCTATGAATTTTCAAGGAGAATATTTTGAGCGATACTAGAAAGAGATTTGTACTGGACACCAGTGTGCTACTTTATGATAAGTCTGCCATCCACTCATTCCCAGGAAATGATATAATTCTGCCGCTACAGGTTATTGATGAAATTGATAAGTTTAAGGAGAAGCCAGGTGTTGTTGGTGACGCCGCAAGATATGTCAATCGATTCTTAGACGAAATGAGAGAGTACGGAAGGCTAGATGAAGGAGTTAGCGTTCCTGAGGCTTATTCTGCTGCTCAAACAGTGAAAGTAAAGATTGATGAACCTACCAATATTTTGCCTGTAGGCTTAAAAAGCGATAGGCCGGACAACAAGATACTTGCAACATGCTTGTTAGAGGTACAGAGAGATGATTTAAGACCTCTTGTCGTGGTTACTAAGGACATTAACCTAAGAGTCAAGTGCGATGCATTAGGGATAGCTTCTGAAGATTATTATAAAGACCACTTAGAAGATGACAGCGCGCAGTATACAGGTACTGAAAGCGTCTTCATTTCTAAGGAAAGACTTGATGATTTTTTCGATTGTGGCTTTTTAGATACGAATGAAGAGGAAGAAGGTCAAAACTTTTTGCCTAATCAATTTGTTGTAATTAGCTCAAACGAAAATGCTTCAGCTTTAGCCATGTATAGAAATAAAAGGTTTATAGCTCTTAAGCATGAACCGGGTGCTGCAATGAGCAATTATCGGTCGAAAAATAAAGAGCAAAAATTTGCTGTAGAAGCTTTACTTCGTGAAGATGTAGAGTTAGTCACATTAACTGGACTAGCAGGATCAGGTAAAACGTACGTCGCTTTGATGGCTGGTCTTGATGGAATACAAGAAGGTAGATATAGCAGGATTGTAATAAGCAGATCAATACAACCTGTTGGGAAAGATATCGGGTACCTTCCAGGAGATGTAGGCGATAAGATGGCTCCGTGGCTTGCACCTATCATGGATAATTTTAGGTGTATGATGGGTGATCGAGACTTTACTTACTTTTCTATGATGATGGAAAGAGGCGAGTTAGAAGTAGCACCACTATCGTTTATAAGAGGTAGAACATTCAATGATGCTTATGTTATAGTCGATGAAGCTCAAAATGCAACTATACATGAGCTAAAAACAATTATAACTAGGGTTGGTAAAAATTCTAAAATTGTTTTGCTTGGAGACACCGATCAAATTGATACTCCTTATATTGACAGATTAAGTAACGGTTTGTCTATTGTAATACACAAATTTAAAGACCGTCCTGAATCTGCACATGTACAATTAGCAAAAGGCCAGAGATCTAATATAGCATCTGTTGCATCTAGCATACTTTAAACGCTCCTTACTGCATATTTAAGCAAAGAGGAGTAATAACATGGCTACAATCAAATCCAAAAGTTACGACCGGAACCGATTTAAGAAAGTCTACCCTAGATTTAGACCTGCTCCTAATAAGGGACTGTTCGTAGACGGTAACGTTGTGCTAGAAGCTTTAAAGATCAATTTTAGTAATCAAGACTCAGTATCTTTTAGCCTAGCAAACAAGTACGCAGCTATTCCTTCTGTAACTATTACACCAGTTGGTGACATTAATAACGTAAATGTCTGGATATCCGCAATAAGTATATCTAGCGTTCCATCTGGTGGTGGAAGAACAGTTAATATAACAGTTGCAGCAAGTGCAAAATTTACAGGCACTATCCAGTTGCAAGCTATACAGGTTTAGTATGAGAGAGTTTTCTATCGCAACAGGCTCAGGTACAATAGGCATCAACTCTTATGAATCAAGCTCTATTAACACAGGCTTGACCGATGCCAGTCTTGAGCCAATAATTAATGTTTCTCAATATGGCGAAAACGCAAACTACAACTTGTATATCTCTGATATCTCATATTCTGCCGGCGCATGGCATTTTTCGGCTAGAAGAAGTATTGGCGCGCAACAAGACGAAATAACGAATTTTTTTTGGAAAGTCATTTCAGTGGATCCTAAGTTTCCAGAAGTAGGTACGCCAGTCACCCCCGCTACGGAAGCTTAGGTTTGAAGGAGAAGTAAACAATGGCAAAAGATTTTAGATCAGACAGAGTAAGGACGAATACTCTTATTGGGACAGGTTCATCTACCTTTGGGAAGCCTCACCTTGGACTATTGATTTATAGCAGTTCACAAGCAACAAATTTCGGTGGTGGAACAGTTGATAATAACATGCTTACAAACGTCGGTGACGATGTCTGGATGGTCGTTAGTGGATCAACTAACAATAGCATAACGGATAATAAGCTTAAAGCAGACGGAAGCGCAGTACTGTTCTTAGGAGACGTTGTCATTAGCGGTACACTGTGGTCTGAAAGAACTGTGGTAGAGGTCGATGATACCGTTGAAGGAAACCTTAGGGTCCCTAATAAGGCTTTACTTGGAATAAGCGGATCAACTTACCCGAAGCTTTTTGTTGACCCTACTACTCCTAACGCTGCAGCAGGAGCTGGGCGACATGATAATGGGACAGTATCTTTTGGGATAGTCAATAGTACTGCTCCTTCTTATTCAACCACCATTAATAAAGATGTCTTCTTTCACGTTTCTGGATCGAGAGGAGTAAAAGGTACAAACGATAGAGGGCTAGCATTATTTGATGGCGACGTCTTTATATCAGGTAACCTTGCATTATCCCCTGTCTCTGTATTTACTCTTCCAGCGATTGATGCCTTAACGGGATCTGACGGTACTCCATGGATTGCTCATTCAGGTTCTGGGGATGTAGGAATATACGGAGCGCTGCAGGTTCACGGAAACAGTATATCAGGTTCTGCTGGTGAAATAATAACATTTAGTGCTCTAGATACCACACTCGCCGGCGATTTACGAATTAATGGTAATGATATAAAGAGCTCTGCCGGCTCAACAGCAATAACTTTTGTAGGTGTAGACACCACACTCGCTGGTGATTTAAGAATTAATGGTAATGATATAAAAGACGGTGACGGTACTACCGTAGTCACATTCGACGGTTCTGGTAACACTGCCGTCGGTGGTAACCTAAAAGTCACAGGTAATACAATCCAAGCCTCAGATGGTGGGAACACTATTGTAATGGATACTAGCGATAACGTTACCATTGGTGGAGACTTAACTGTCGGCGGCGGTGATATTAAATCTAACGGCGGTACTACCGCTATTACAATCTCAGGTGCAGATACAACATTTGCCGGCGACATCCGAATTAATGGTAATGAAATAAAAGATGCAGGTGGCGACACTGTATTATTTCTAAGTGGTTCCGGAAATGCCACGTTCAATAAAAACGTTACCATTGTAGGAGATTTAAGCGTTTCTGGCTCCACTGTTTCAATAGGGGTAGAAAACCTACGCGTAGAGGACCCTGTTATCCTCATGGGGTCAGGATCTACTTCAATTAATAGTAATGGTGGTATAGCTATCGCATCAGGGTCTAGCGTGGCTCCACAGGCCCTTACATTCGGTAGAGGGAGCGTTAATAATTCCTGGCGCGCGGGTAGAAAAGATGTTAATGATGGTGTAGTTGCTACATTGGCCGATTCAGAGCCGGTAGTTATCGAAGCTGCCGGTCTTTCTTTCCCGAGCGCCGGCGCGTCGGCTAGCCTAACAATCACTGGATCTGCAGTTGGTTCACTTACACATATGTCTATGTCTAATAACGACGGTGATATAAAGCTAACAACATCCGAAGCATTAAGGTTCGAAGTTAACACTGGCGTTCACATTGATCAAGATAAAAAGTTATTTTTAGGTAACCACACAATCGCTGCGCATGATACAAACGGTGTTGATATCACAGGTCCAGTTGGCGGGTTTGGTGGATTGTTAAATGTTGGTCGTAGTGATGGTAGTCAAGGATTTGTGTACTTCCCTAAGAACAGCAAAAGCTATTTGTATGGTAAAACAGCTGCAGGGGTAGCTGACAATAGAGACATCACATTCTTCATGGGCGGTGCTAGTGTAAAAGTTGGTTCCGATCCTGGGGCTCCGGGAGCGGCGGGGAGCCCTGCAACTTCGTTGTTAATGATGAGCGCTTCTTCTAACGAGGCTGTTGGTGGACCTACAATACTGTTATCTTCTTCCGCTGAATACGGCGGCGGTACAAGCAGGGAAGGATTTATAATCCTTGGGGCTGCCGCTAATGCTACACAGGCGGACAGCTTATTTTCTATGACCCGTCACCGGGATGTACGAACACTATTAAGCGGTTCAACAAACTCAAGAGGAACAAATACAAGAGGCGTTACCTTAATTTCTGGTGACATGATGGTTTCTGGTAGCGCTAGAGTTGATGGTGCACTTTCAGTTGGTTCATTCGCTTTGGCAAACCTTACGCTTACTGAAGGCTCTGACCCGGGGCCGTATATAAATTTTAGAGACACCTCAACAAGAATTCGAAGAAATGGATTAAACCTTGAATTTGTAGACGGTGTTAATTCAACAAGAACTCTACTTGACCTCGCTTCGTTAAGCGTTACAGATAATTCAACTGTATTTGCTGTCGCCGGAGGGGAACCTTCCTATATAAAGACAACCGGTTCTTTCTCGTTTGATACAAGAAATCGTCACACCACTGCCATAGGTGATGACGTATATTTCTTCGTCAGCGGTGCAATAGGATCGGACGGTGGATCCCCTATACAAAGAGGTACAACTTTATTTGGTGGTGACGTTCACGTATCAGGAACCCTTCGGCAGGATGTAACATTATTTACGACATCACTAAATACCGCATATAGAACAGCGGACGTAGCAGGAGGAACCACTGTAACTGAGGCTGGTGCGGGCGCTATAATAGATACTGGAGGTACCGCACAGCCGGTGCAGATTAAGGGCGGAAGTAATAACGCGTACGTTCAGCTAGGAATAACTGGCAGTATGGATTTTGTTGGTGGAGGATCAAATCTTAATAGAATAAAAATGAAGTCAGATCAGGCATTCTCTTTCCATAACAGCGCCGGCGAAGTGTTTAGAATGGTTGCTGGTAGTTCTGGGCAAAATGCGAGATTCGAAGGTAATAACCAGCTAAGATTTCAAGATGATTCTCGATATATCTACGGATTGACACAAGACACAGTCAAGAAAATTAGAGTGCATAATAATAGTTCTGGTGGCTCGATTGTTATGAGTACAACCAGCGGCCGGATGGAGGTAACTGGTAGCGTTTATCCAGGTGCTGACAACACTTACAACTTAGGTTCACCAGAGTATAGGTGGGCTAATCTATACACTGGAGACTTACACCTTAGAAATGATCGTGGGAACTGGACTATCTATGAGGAACCAGACATGTTAGTTGTTGTTAACAACTTGACTGGTAAGAAATATAAGATGGGACTTACTCCACTGGAGGAGAATGAATAATGGCTATTTTTGGTACGATACTTAGTGGATCACAAAGATTAGAGATCACAGGCTCAATACACGGTGCCAGCACGATCACAACAAACGAACCGTTTGTTCTGTCTGGTACTTTATATGATACGACTATCGCAACAAATCAAGAGATTGGTGCTATTAGCTGGAGTGGAACTGAGGACGGTGGTGCAAATCTTGTCGGTGGTTCTAAGATTAGATCGTTTGCTGCCGCGGCATTTAACCCTGGTGGCTCACAGGTCTCAACCAAGTTTGAAATATTAAATACAAAAACTGGAGATCTGCAACCGATCACAGCTTTACAGATAGACGGTGGGTCAAACAACGCGGCAGTATTTCATGGTAAGATAAAAATTGCAGATACAGCTAGCGCGGCGACCGTCGCTGGTGAGAATGCAGCTGTTGGGTATAGCTCAGTGGAAGGTATTACAATTACCGGACAAGGCTCAACAAACGATGTCACGATAAGAAATGATGCTGATGCTGAAGTGTTTGGTATTCCAACAGGTACAACAAACGTTAGTCTTCCGGCAGGTAAACTGCTGTTAGGTTCAGACGCCGATGGCGCTGATCGAAAACTTACCTTTGGTCATGCCACGCTAAAAAGCTGTATCGGAGTAGATGACAGTGGAGACGTCTTTGCTATCAATACTGATCAGGATTTTGAGGCTAGCAATGATCTTGAAATTGATGCCAGTGGAAATGTCACAATCGGTAATGGTAACTTGATTATTGATGGCGGAGAAGTTCGGGGGCCAACAGACGGACAACTCAAGCTATACAGTGATGATGATGTTATAGTTGAGATAGATTCAGACAATAGTAATAACACAGCTAAATTTATTGTTGCAGCGAACAACGAGACGCCGAAGTTCAGAATTGATGAAGAAGGTAATGTTCATGCTAACGGGTTTCTGTTAACATCCGGATCTGGAACAAATTCTATGGCTGGAGACCTTGCTGTTGCCGGGACTATGCAGGCAGGTAGTTACCTGTCCAACATCGATATTGAAGATAGGATTAGACACATTGGCGACACAGACACGCAAATGCGGTTTTCGGCAGCCAACACAATAGCTTTTGAAGCTGGTGGTGTTCAAATGCAAAAGTGGGACGGAAACTCCTCACCAAAAGCAAACATCTTTAATGATTCTGGATCTGATATCGATTTTAGGATAGAAAGTAACTCAGGCGAAACTCAGGACGACTTCGCTTTCTATCTAGATTCTTCAACAGGTAGAATAGGGCTGGCGTATGGAGACGCTAATGCATTAGCTGTCGATTCTAAATTGAGCATAAAAGGATTTGTAACTTTAAAGGATCCTGTATCTTCTGACATAATGATGAAGCTTACAGGATCAGCCGATGATGCATCTCTTGACCTATATTCAAATAATGCGGTCGGGGCTCAAATAAAAGCTGCTGGTACATCATTCGTTACTGATGATTTTAGATTTGGTGGAGACATCTTAGGACCAACGGACGGTTCGATGGATATTAAGTCTGATGGTAATGTTAATATACATTTAGATGAAGATAACGATGGAACGAATAACTTTAAGGTAGTGAATGGTGCTAATGGTGCACTGTTTACTATTTTAGAAGCTAGTGGAGATACTACAATAGCTGGTGACGTAACTATCAGCGGTAATAATATAATGGATGCCGGTGGAGCTGCAGGTATTACATTCGATGGTTCAGGCAATACAAAGATAGATGGTGAATTAACGTTAGGTGATAATCTCATTAAAACTTTGGATGGCACAACCGCTATTACTGTAACAGACTCGTCAGGTAATACAGCGATTGCTGGTCGACTTAACTTTGCTGAGTATGGTCGTTTAGTATCCGGAGCTGATCTTGGTACAGACGGTGAGTGGATAAAGGTTGCGACGCTTCAAGACCCGGTAACGAATACTCAGGCTGCGTCATCAGTTGCAATACAGGTAACAATAGTTGGCCGGCAAAACTACGCTACTAGTCATTCACAAACTTTGAAGCAAGCAACGATCCATTTGTCTCATGAAAATGACGGTGGTTCTGGTGGTATGGGTACTCCTGCGTTTTATGTCGATATTATTAGCGCGATGGCCGAAGGTGGTTTTGGTGGTTCCGACACCGCGTGGACTAAAGATGACTTTATATTAACTCACGCTACTAGCTCTCCTTATAACGCGGAAATTTGGGTTAAGGCAGAGGCAAATACTTCTGCATCGAATCTTGAAGCATACGCATCAATTGTAGGCGGCAGTACTGGTGAACAAACAACCAGCTCATATGTTAACTATTGGAAGCTTAATACCGGACAAAGCTGGTCAGGAAGCGCAGGGAACTTAGGAACACAAAGAACTGCAGAATATCCAACTCGTCCTGTAGGTTACCTATACTCTGAAGAGGGTGTAACTATCGGTAAAGCCTTTACCGACACCGCCGATCGGTACGTAAAAATAAAGGTCGGCTCAGGTGAAAAAGCCGGTATTACAATGACTGAATCAACAACCGCCGGCGGCACCGGAGAGATTGGAACGACCGGTGTTTATGGATTTGAGATGAGATACGATGGTTCCACAAATGATCTAGAATTCGTACGTGCTGAGGTAGGTTCACTGAATACTTGTCTAAGAATTACACGCGAGGCTGGCCATATTTACGCTCTAGATACTGCTGGTAACACAACTGGCACTGCTGCAAATATGCACATTGACTCAACCTCCGGAGAAATATTTCGATCCACTTCTGACAGACGAGGTAAAAAAGAAATAGCTGAACTTACTAGCAGTTTAGATGACATATGCAAATTAATACCTCGCCAGTTTTATGACGTTAAAGATGAGAACAATGAAAATCTTATTCCTGGGTTTGTATCAGACGAAGTTGAATCAGTAATTCCACTTCTAGTACCTGACAGAAATATCTCTGATCCTGAAATATACAGGTCAGTAAGCTACGATAGAGTTTGCGCCTACATAGTTAATGCACTAAAAGAAATTAAGCAAAGACTAGAAGATCTAGAAAGTAATTCTTAAATTATGATTAGATATTAGATATTATTAGATAGATTATTAGATATATTATTAGTAATTAACTTATTAGTATTTAGTAGATAACTGATTAACTAGGAACTGAATACAGAATATAATAGCCATCTCTCAAAACTTTGTACAAGAAAATAGTCAAAAAAAGTTAGCGTAAACATTATGTGAATACCCTCTAATATAGTCTAGAGTGAGGTAAAGTCATATGTTTAATAGTCCGTTCGAAACAGCTACAGCAATTACAATTGATCCTAACGCTGACGTAATATTCGTTTCAGATATGTTTGTTGAAGATTATGTTGGAGGAGCTGAATTAACTTCAGAAGCATTAATCTCATCAGCTAACGATATTACAGTTCAAAAGCTACATGCAAAATCAGTCAGCATGAACCTTTTAAAATCCGGACACAATAAGCATTGGATTTTTAGTAACTTTTCGTCTATGCAGCCAAGCTTAATACCCAGTATTATAGGAAACATTTCATACTCTATTATTGAGTACGATTATAAGTTTTGTCAGTACAGAAGTGTTGAAAAGCATAAGCATGAAACCGGTGAAGAATGTGACTGCCATACAACACTTCATGGAAAAATGATATCAGCTTTCTTTCATGCAGCTAAAAGCCTTTGGTTTATGAGTGAATTGCAGGAAAAAGTATATCTTGATAGATTTCCATTTCTTTCCGGGAATGACTCAGTTGTCTTAAGTAGCGTATTTGATGATAAATTCTTTGCATATGTCAATGCAGTCAAGCAAAAGCCACCAGAGTCCAGAAGTGGCTGGGTAGTATTAGGTTCAAACTCATGGATAAAAGGGTTTGAAGATGCTGAAAACTATTGTAAGGAAAATAATCTGGACTATGAAGTGGTATGGGGGTTGCCCCATGGAGAGCTTTTAGAAAAGCTAGCTACTTCAGAAGGGTTTGTATATTTACCTCGAGGTGGTGACACATGTCCAAGAATGGTTATAGAAGCCAAGGCGCTTGGTTGCGAAATGGTTTTAAACGACGATGTCCAACACGCTAATGAAGAATGGTTCACAGGCTCGGATATTGATATGCTGTCCTACTTGTACGGTGCTCGTGAAAGATTTTGGAGAGCTATTAAAGTCATATCAGAATATTCTCCTACAATCAGTGGATATACCACTGTAAGAAATGCTAACAAAATGGATTATCCATGGCGTGCTACGGTAGCATCAATGCTCGGTTTTTGTGACGAAGTAATTGTTGTTGATGGAGGTTCTTCTGACAACACATGGGATGAACTACAAACCATGGCAGCAGTACAAGATGATGGAAGACTTAAAGTTTATCAACATGCAGTGACAGACGATCACCCATCTTTCGCTTATGAAACAGATGGTAAGCTTAAAGCCACTGCAAGAAGTTATTGCACTAGTGATTTTTGCTGGCAAATGGACGCCGATGAAATCGTTCACGAAGATGATTACAAGAAAGTACCACAGTTAATAAAGTCATTCCCTTCGCACTGCGATATTGTTTCATTACCAGTTATTGAATACTGGGGAGGAGATGAAAAAGTTAGAATGGATATTAATCCTTGGAAGTGGAGACTAAGCAGAAACAAGCCTCATATTACTCAAGGTATTCCTGTAGAACTTCGGCGTTTTGACGAAGATAAAAATATCTATGCAGCTCCTGGGACTGATACATGCGATTACATTAGTGTTGAAACCGGCGAAAGAATTCCGCACATCGGGTTCTATAATGAGCAAGCCCATCAGGTTAGAATGCAAGGTCTAGCCGGAGATGATCAAGCAAGAGCTGCCTATGAAGACTGGTTTCGCAGAGTAATAGAACAACTGCCTTCTGTACACCATTACTCGTGGTACGACATTGGGAAAAAAATAAGACAATATAAAATGCATTGGGCATCTTTTTGGAAAAGCCAATATCGTCATGATGCTGAAGACACTGCAGAAAATAATGTAATGTTTAATAAGCCATGGTCTGATGTAACCGAAGAGGATATCGATACCCTTAGTGTTGATTTAGCAGAAAAACTCGGGGGATGGATATTTCATGAAAAAGTAGATTTCTCTTATAAAATACCACATATAAAAATCAACAGAGACCATCCTGAAGAGTTTAAAAAGCAAAGAGTATAATTTATGGCGACACCGAATGTATCAATAGTCATCCCGCTTTACAATTGCGAAGGCACTATAAGAAGAGCTATAAGATCTGTGCATGCACAAACGTATCAAGATTTTGAGCTAATTTTAGTAGATAATAATTGCACAGACGAAACGTTCAGCATAATCAACGAAGAACTGCTAGAGCTATTTAACGATGTAAAGACAGTTAAGTGTGAAAGACCAGGCATCGTTCCTGCATTGAATACAGGATTAAGAGCATGCTCTGGTAATTGGATAGCCAGGCAAGACGGAGATGATTACTGGTATCCTGAAAAGCTAGAAAAGCAAATCGCATTTTTAAAAAATAATCCAGAAATTGGAATACTTGGAACACAAATACAGCTACTTAATGAATCTGGTAATGTAGAAGAAATAGGCACATTCGGCGCAAAAGTTAGATATCCTACATCTAATAATGATATTAAATCTGCGCTTATGTATGGTCAAAATCCTATTTGTCATCCATCGGTTATATTTGATAAAAACTTGCTAAATTTAGTAGGTGGTTATGAGCAGTGCTTTCCACTAGCGGAAGATTTGCACCTTTGGTGCAAAGCGTTTCCCCACTTTTGCTTTTCAAATATAGATGAAGTGTTAGTTGATTATACTCAAAAGAAAAGTGCAGATTATGATGCAAGAGTCCCGTTATTAGTAGCTGACATGTACTATAATTTATATAAGGCCGCCGGTATAATCGAAGGCGAAAGACAACAAAAAATATATGACTGGCAAGTCCGCCCAAACTCTCATGGAAATCCAGGTGGTGCTTAATGTACACTTATAAAGGCCTTGGAGGAAATGGGCGATTAGGTAACCAAATGTTTCAATATGCAACGTTATTAAACGTAGCGAATATGAATAATGAGCAATTTGTGATACCTTCTACTGTTGATAGACATGATTTTCGTCTAGACGGTAAATACGAAATACTAGAAGCTTTCCCGAAGCTAACCGCAAAACAAGCTAGTAGAGATTCTATTTGTAGCCTAACAAATAACCAGTACATAGAGCCCGGGTTCATGTACGATCCGAATGTAAAAATAGTAAAAGCTTCAACAGATCTCCACGGATATTTTCAGTCGGAATTATATTTTTCTGAAAGTGAAAAGCAAATAAGGGAAGAATTCACGTTTAAAGATAGTATAGTAGATTCTTCAAAAAACAAAATGGACGAAATAAAGCTAGCGAACAATGCTGGTATGCTATGTGCTATCCATATAAGAAGAACAGACTATAAAAGTTCACCAGACTATCATACAAATCTTGGCTCTGAATACTATAATACCGCGATACAAGGAATGTTATCTACGTTTCCAGGTATTAAGTTTGTTGTATTCTCTGATGATATGGAATGGTGTAAGAAAAACATGCCTCCTGAAACTATTTTTTCAACAGCTAACAGTCAATATGAAGATATGCATATGATGTCAATGTGTGATACTCATATAATAGCAAACTCGTCATTCAGCTGGTGGGCATCATGGCTTGCAGACTCCAAATTAACAGTGGCTCCAAAAGAATGGTTCGGAAAAAAAGGGCCATCTAATTGGGCAACGATATACAGAACGGGTTGGTACTTAATTTAGTGCCGACAATAAAGCGAGAAAAAAATGACATGGTTCCCAAAAGAGCAAAATATACCACCTGATACAAATGTGCCAGGAATAGATGTTTCAGCATTAGTATGCAATGCATTTAAAAGAGACAATCAAGTAAATGCAGATGATGTAACGTTTATTATTCCATTTAGTGCTGATTCAGAAATTAGAAGAGATAATCTTATGGATTGTCTATGCTGGATATTCTATAATACCACAGCGAAAGTAAGCTTACACTGGTGTGAAACAAAGGAAAACTTTTTTAATCCTAATGGAGCGTTTTCTGAAGTCCACAAGCTCAGGCCAGAGCTATTAGGGAGAATGTGGGAGCTATTAAAAGAGAATGAGTCTGTAGGTTCTGAAAAATTAAAAGACGTTTTTAAGGCTACTAAAAAAATTGATAGTGAAGTTGCCGGCGAAATATTTGAAGACGACTTTTTTGATATATTCACAGATATGTTTTTGTTGTCTTGGGTACCGCTCTTTAGAGCGCTTAATCAGCCAGGATACAACGATCAATTTGGCGCTCAAGTTCCTGGGCAATTAAAATTCCCAACTGAAGGGTTAGACGACTTAGTTCAAAGCATTCGCTCAAGATTTAAGCTTTCTTTTGAAGAAAGACCGCAAGACAAGCCGTTTCACAGAACAAGATATCTAAACCGTATGCTGGATACTGTTGATACAAAAATTACATGTAATCACGATGCAGACATTATACTTCCTCATGACAGCTTTAAAAGAGCTTTAGCATTGTTCGAAGTGTATCCTGCCATCGGCGCCGTATACCCATATGATCACGGCTGTAATGGAAGGTATCAAGTAAGACTTTTTGACGAAGGAGACCTTAGAAAAAAAGTAAAGCTATCAATAGTTTCAGGAGACCTCACTCAAGTAGTAATGCACGAAAGTGCTTGTCTATGGAGCGGCGGTTATGGGCAGAGTGTGCTTGTTAAAACAGATATGTACAAGTCTGCTGGAGGTGAAAATGAAGAGTTTATATCATGGGGTGCAGAAGACGTAGAAAGATACGTTCGGCTTATAAAGCTTGGTGTTAACGTTGCTAGAGTTAAAGAGGGATATATACTTCATCTTGAGCACCCCCGAGGAAAAGACAGCGAGCGCACCAATCCATATTTTGAGCACAATGAAGATTTATGGAAAAAGCTTCAAGTTATGGATAACAAAGAGCTATCAAGATATTATTTAGGCTGCGAATATCTTAAAAACTACGACTGGATTAAAGGATAATAAAATGAAAAAAGTAGGACTGGTGTTTATTGGAACATCAAAATATGCGGACTTTTTCCCTAGATGGAAAAAGTCTATAGATGATAATTTCTTAAATGACTGCGAAAAAACTATCTATGCATTCACAGATAGGCAAGAGGAATATTTTAAAGGAAGCAATATTTTCCCTATCAAGGTAACCAATTGTGTGTGGCCTCAGGCAACTTTATTTCGGTATAAGTGGATAAACGCAGTAATGTCCACTAATAAAACGGATCACCTAGACTATATGTTCTATATAGATTCTGATTTATTTGCTCAAACAAATATTACGCTAGATGAAATAATTTGTGAAGGAAAACCCTTAACGGGAGTACATCACCCTGGAAACTTCATGAATCCAAAGTGGGAAACTTTTGAGTCAAATGAAAACAGTACCGCTTGTGTGAAGAGGCCGGTCAGCCAATATGGTGATAGTCCAGTTTATCATCAAGGTTGCTTTTGGGGTGGCGAGCAAAAGGCCGTAAAGGAAATGGTCGCAACCCTAGAAGAAAGAATAGATGACGATTACTCTAGAGGTATTATGGCATGCTGGTATGACGAATCACATATGAATAAGTATTTTCTAGAAAATATGTCTTTAGTCAACACAGTCCCTTGGAATTACGCATTTCCAGAAAATGGTCCATGGAAAGAACTATACAGCGATGTTGAAATAAAGATGTTACACGCAGACAAAAGCGATGCTGAATACCCAAGACCACCAGCAGCTGCGTATAAAGTACAGCCTAAGGAAAAATAGAATGAAAATAGCCATAGTGGGTCCCGGAGGATCTACAATCATACCACCCCCTGGATGGGGAGCAGTTGAAATATTGATATTTGATTCAGCAACTGCTCTTAAAAAACTTGGTCATGATGTAACAATAATCAACGATAAAGATACTTCAGCTATGATTCAAAAGGCAAACTCTGAAAACTTTGATATTGTGCATATTCACTACGATGATAGAGTAGATATGATACCTTATTTGTCTTGCGAAAACGTAGCCATAACAAACCACTTTGCTTATTTAGAGCAACCAGAATATTGGGCTCATCAACAGGCTTCGCATGGCGGGTGGGGACACATTTTTTCTAACATAATTAACTCTAGAGCTGACATTTTATGTCTATCAGAAGGTATATCTTCCATATACCATAGAACATCAATATCTAAAAGCAGAATACATGTTATAAAAAATGGTGTTAGAACAGATTTGTTTCGTTTCTCTAATTCTCCAAAGTACCCTAACAAAACTATTTATTTAGCAAAAATAGATTACAGAAAAAGACAGCACATCTTTCAAGATATAGAAAGTCTGTATTACGCAGGAAATATTGCTGATGACCGATTTAATTCAAAAAGTGACCGCTATCTAGGCGAATGGGACAAGCCAACGCTATATAACAATTTAACTGATTATGCAAATTTAGCCTTACTTAGCGACGGAGAAGCTCACCCGCTTGTTTGTATGGAGGCGTTATCAGCTGGGTTAGGAATAGTAATATCTGAGTTTGCAACTGCTAATCTAGACACTAATCTTCCATTTATAGACGTTATTCCTGAAGAAAAAATTAACGATAAAGATTATGTATCAAAGGTCTTGGAAGATAATCGTAGCAAATCAATCCTGATTAGGGAAAAAATAAAAGATTATTCTAATAGTTTTTCCTGGGACAATGTTGTTCGAGACGTGTACATTCCTACCTACAATAGAATTATTAATAAAAGTGAGGTAGCGCAGTGAGGATATGTTTAGTTGGGCCTGGTATCATGTCGATACCCCCTGAAGGATGGGGTGGCGTAGAAGCGCTAATATGGAATTATAAGATTGAGCTTGAGAAGCAAGGCCATGAAGTGTTGATACAAAATAAATGGCTTGGAAATAATTTAGAAGTAGACCCTGTAATAATAGATAAAGCTATAAATGAAATAAATGACTGGGATCCTGACTTTGTACACCTTCACTATGACCACTATTCTGACATAATGCCAAGAATAAACGCAGTTAAAGCAATTACTAGTCATTATCCGTATTTAGATTACCCTCAAAAGCGAGCAGGATATGAGTGGATATTTCATAAGTTTTGCTTAAACCATTCTAATATATTTACTCTTTCAGAGTTAAACAGCTATCACTTTAGTCAATTTGGGGCTAAGAAAGAATTACTTTGGGAGTGGATTTACGGAGTAAATTCAAGCAGCTTTGCATTTAAAGAAAACGCTTCTTTACATGACAGAACAATTTGCTTAGGAAAAATAGAGCCACGTAAGCAGCAGTTTGTCTTACAATCGCTAAATGAAAATATAGATTTCGCAGGACCATTAGCAGATCCTCGCTTTCAAAGAGATGATAAATCTTATCTTGGTACATGGTCTAGAGACCAGGTCTATAATGAACTAACAAACTATGCTAATATGGTTTTGTTTAGCGATGGAGAAGCAGCACCACAAGTAACAGCTGAAGCACTATTATCAGGTATTGGTCTAGTCGTGTCCAAAGAAGCATCCGCAAATCTTGACGGTAGCCTTCCGTTTATAGACATAGTCGATAGGAATTCAGTAACAGCAATTGAGCTTAAGCAAATAATTAAAGCTAATCGTGAAAATTCGCTTAAGCACAGAAAAGAAATAAGAGCTTATGGTTTAGAAAACTTTGACATATCAAAGTGCGTAAAAAAATATGTTGAAAAAATACAGGACTTAATTAAAGAAGATGATAGTATCTAAATGTCCTGTAAGGATTTCAATAGCAGGAGGCTCTACTGATTTAGAGGAATTTATTAATTCCCAAGGTAGAGGGTCCGTAGTTTCATTTTCTGCAAACTTGTACACTTACATATCTGTATTTAGAGATAAGTTTGGTCAAAACTCTTTAGAGAAAAAATACAATATATCATATGCTAAAAGAGAAAGCAAATCTTACTTTAAAGATATTGAAAATGATTTAGCTAGAGTTGTACTAGAAGAATTTAAGTGCAAGCCTCTAAGTTGCTGGTTTACTGCTGACGTATCTTCAGCCGGCTCTGGTCTTGCTTCTTCATCTTCATATATGCTATCTTTTCTACACGCAATTAATCGTTTAGAAAAAATTGGCATGACAAATCAAAAAATAATAAAGGAAGCTTGGCGTTTTGAAAAAACGTTTAATCCATTAACTGGGTTTCAAGACCCTTATGGTTGCGCAACTGGAGGTCTAAACGTTCATTCAAAAAAGCTTGGTGAAGATGTGACATCTAATCCTTTAGATGAAAAAATATTTGAGCGTGTGTCGATGTATTTGCTACCTTCTTCTATAAAAAGAAGCTCTACCGTTGTATTAGATAAGGTCAAAAAATCTGTCGACCCCCGGCTTTTAGGTATGGCTGATAATATGGTACATGCAATAACCAGTAATAACTTTGATGACTTTATTGATATAATAAGAACAGGCTGGATCATAAAAAAAGAAAGCTCTCCTGTTATATTAGAGAACAACACTCTAAAAGACTTAGACAATCTTTTGTATAACACGGATGCTGTGATTGCTCACAGACTTATAGGCGCCGGAAATGGCGGATATTTCTTATTAGTAACAGACCCAGAGCAATCTAGGGAAAGCTTAGAAAAAAAAGTTGGTAGTAATATAATACCTGTGTCTATAGACAACATCGGATTAAGGAATTGTGAATAATGGATTTATTAGAGCTTAAAAATGAACTGATTAAAATAAAGCCAGATGATATTTCTCGCTTATCCTCTTTATTAGAGAATAGAGACAAAATATTCCTCATTGGTAACGGCGGTAGCAATTCTATATGCTCTCATATCGCGCAAGATTATACTAAGGCACTTGGAAAACCTGCACTAGCATTCTCAGATCCTTCAAGATTGACATGCTATATAAACGATTATGGAAGAGACTACGCTTACCTAAAGTTTGTAGAGCACTTTGCTAGCAAGAAAGATCTTTGTATTCTAATATCTTCGTCTGGCAATTCTAAGAATATCATTAATACAGCAGATTTTTGTAAAGCCTCTGATATAGACTTTATAATATTAACAGGCTTTGATGAAAATAATGAGCTTAGAAAACGTTTTTCTAGCAATTCAAAGCTTGATTTCTACGTATCCTCTACGGACTACGGAATTGTTGAGAATTTGCACTGTATCTTTCTTCATTCGGTTATTTAATATGATTTATTGCTTTGATATTGATGGCACTATTTGTACGCTTAGGGAAAATAGCGATTATGAAAACGCAAGACCATTTCCTGATGTTCTACAAAAGATAAAGCAGCTTTTTGACGATGGTCATATTATAAAGTTTTTTACAGCTAGAGGATGTGTATCTGGAAAAGATTGGACTGAGTTTACAACTGCTCAGTTAGCTGGCTGGGGTGTTCCTTACCACGAGCTAATAATGAATAAAAAGCCACACTACGATATACTGATAGATGATAAAGCTATTAACGCAATGGCTTGGAGAAAGTTGCTGAAAGGCAATAAAGGAAAATAAGCATGCCAAATTACATATCACTTTTCACGGGCCATGACGCAAACATAACTTTCTACAACTCTGACACAAGAGATATACACGTGATTGAGTTAGAGAGGCTAGTTAGAAAAAGGTATTTTAGGCTTCATCTTGACAATGAAGATCATGAAATAAGAGAAATACTAGAAAAATGCGCAATGATTGCCTCTAAGTTTTGGGGCTTTGATAAGTGTGATAAGTTATTAATGGATCCTTGGGCATTTGGAAACGGGGTGCTAAAGCCATTAATCGAAAATGTATTCAATTGCACCGATACTAGAACTATTGGAAAGCATCATTTACATCACGCAGCTTCTGCATTTGCTCAAAGCGACTTTAACGAAGCAGTTATATATTCTTATGACGGCGGTGGCGATGACGAATGGTTCAACGTTTACGTAGCCTCAAAAAATCCGGATAATGAACATATAACTCACTTAGCAAATATACCATCCGATTTCGGCGGCGGTTACTTATTATGCGCATCAGCTGTTAGGGAGACATCAGAAAATTCTAGACATCCTTTATCATTATCAGGTAAAGTAATGGGACTTTGTGCTTATGGGGTACCTAATGCTGAAATAGCTCATCATTTTTCTAATTTCTTTTTTGATAAGGACTATGACAAACTGTCAAAAAATATAGGAATTGATTTAAAAAACTCAAAAAACAAATGGGATGACCCTTTAGATAATTGGTGTTTAGAAAAACAAGAAGGGTATGATTTCGCAGCAACTGCACAGCTTGGTTTTGAGCTTGGTTTTTTTAAGGTATTTGAAAAATATAATAGTATGCCGGAAATATCTAACCTGCCTGTTGTTATGACTGGTGGCTGTTCTCTTAACGTTTTAGTAAACGAAAAAATTAAAACCAAGTATCACAAAAAAGTATTTGTCCCTTCATCTCCTAATGACTGTGGGTTGTCATACGGTCATTTAGCAACAGCTCTTCTAATTGACGATATTGATAGTCCTCCAAAGGCAGTATACTGTGGTTTACCTACTCTAGATATTGACGAACTACCCAATATAGTTGAGGAAAGAAATGCAAAAAAAGTATCAAAAGCTCATATTGCAAAGCTTTTAAAAGAAGGTAACATTATAGGTCTAGTTTATGGCGATTCAGAAATCGGCCCTAGAGCATTAGGAAACCGTTCCATAGTTTGTGATCCTTCGTACAAAGACATGAAAGACATTTTAAACTCTAAAGTAAAGTTTAGAGAATGGTTTAGACCATTTGCTCCTTTTTGTAAAAAAGAAGATGCCTCAAAATATTTTATATCAAATGACTTTGAAGGAGTTGAATTTATGAGTTTTGCCCCACTTGTCAAACCAGAATTTAGAAGTATGCTACCATCCATAACACATGTCGATGGCAGCGCTAGACTCCAAACAGTGACGCCTGATTCGCATAAAGGATTTTATGATCTTCTTACAGAGTTTAATAAGCTATCATCCACCCACGTTTTGCTAAATACTTCTTTTAATATAAGAGGGAAACCTATACTTTCTACGATTGCAGACGCGCTTTACGTTTTAGATAATACAGACATGGATTTTGTAGTTATAGAAGACTATATGTTCAGTAAGGAAAAATAAGTTGAAAGTTATGATAACAACGGCTCTCTTTGATATTAAGAGGGCAGATAAAGGCGACGGAAGAACAGTCGATGAATATCTTAAGTGGTTTAGCAAAACGCTAGAACTAAAGTGTGATATGACTATATACACTGAGAAAAGGTTCGAAGACTTCGTTCTTGATAACAGAAAAGAATCAGAATATGAAACACGCTTAATCGTTCAACAACTTGAAGATATACCTTTCTATAAAAATAGAGAAAAAATGCAACGTATTTTGAACGATAAAGAATATCTTTCAAGAATAAAAGATCCTGATAGGATCGAGTGTTACTTACCAGAATATAACCTTATACAGTATTCTAAGTTTGGGTGGTTAAAGCAAGTTGCTGAAGAGTGTCCGGATTTTGATTATTTCTTTTGGATGGATGCCGGATGTAGCAGGTTCTTTGAAGACTTTAATATTAACAACAAATGGCCAAACCCCTCAATGCTTAATAAAGAAAAGTTTTTAATACAAGGTAATGCAAACTTTTTAAGAATGTGGAAAGATTTAGATATTAATGAATATGCTTGGCATAATGAGTGCGTTTTGGTAGGCACGCTGTTTGGCGCCGGCGCAAAAGTTGTTAAAGAAATGGAAGGAATAATCAATGATGTTTGTGAATCAATGTTCTTTTCGAATAATTGCTTTAATAACGAGCAGCTAGCTTTAGCTATTGCCGCTAAATTACATCCTTCAATATTCGATATTAGAGTTGGGACAGGAACACACTTACCACTATTTTCAGCACTAGGAAATGAGGAAACAAAATGAAATCAAACTTTGGCGTATTCTATAAATGTTATAAAGAAACAGAAGCAGTTAATCACTCTATCGACAAATTATTCTCGATATATCCTGAGTGTCCTGTTTATTTAGTCTCTGATGGCGGGAATGATTTTTCGTATTTAGAAAAAAAGTACCCTACGCTAAAGGCTTCTTTAAAAGATGATTGCAGAGGATGGCACCTTGATCGTCAAGGAATCCCTACAATACAAGAAAGGTTTACCTTACCAGGAACTCACGAAAACCTGTATAAAACGTTTTGGACAGTATTCCAAAGAGTAAAAGATGCTGTTGATTTTTGTGATAAAGAATATATGCTGTTTATGGAGCCAGATGTACTTGTTAGAGGTGAGATAGTAATACCTGAAGGATCTAGCTTATTAGGTGTTGTACCACAACCAAACATATCATATGATGCAGGATGGATAAACGTACTACAATCCGTACCAGGAGCGTTCATCACAAAAGGTTGGAGCTGGCCTGTTATATTTTCAAAAGAAGCGTTTTTAGAAGTTTATTCTTTCGTAAAACAAAATGACGATGTTCTAAGGAGGCTTTTACTGTGTGACTATCGTTTTGGGACAGCTGATGATGTCTGGCTGCCTGTTCTCTTTGGAGCATGTGGATATGGACAGGAACATAGCAACCTAATGACAGAGTGTAATAGAAACCCTTCCTGGAGAACTAGCGGTCACCCATTAATTCACGAATATAGAGAGATGTATCCTAAGCCAGGGTCCGAAAATGTAGGTCGTCATTCTTCTATTGAGCATAGCAAAGGTAACTAGTCAGGATATGATTGATTGCTACAACAGGTTTGAGCCGTTTAACCATTTGCTAATAGACAATTTCTTAAGCGCCGACTTGTTGCGCTCTATAGAGAATGAATTTTGGGATTTTAAAGATTCAAAGTGGGATAAATTTGGATCCATGTTTTATAATGAGCATGCTGAAAAGAAGCAAATGTACGAACTAGAAAAAATGCCTCCTTCAATACAACAGTTTTATTCAATTTGCACATCTAAAAATTTCTTAGATAGTTTATCGAAAATGTCTGGACTAAGTGTTGAAAAATATAGTTTTTATGGAGCTGGGATGAATATCTATAGCAAAGACGCATCACTTTCTGCTCACACCGACTTTAACTTTAATGACGAAATTAAAGCTTACAGATGTCTTAACTTGTTGCTATATTTGAACAAAGACTGGAACGAATCACATGGTGGTTGTCTACAAATGTTTTCAAGCGATTTAAAAAAAACAGTAGACATTTTTCCGCTGTCAAACAGATTAGTTATATTTCCTACTAATAATAACACTCCGCATGGTGTATCAAAAGTTTTGTCAAATGTACAAAGAAGGTCTCTTTCCCTATACTATTATAGTGTAGAGTGTCCTCCAGATACCAAAGAGGATCCGCATAGAACGATATGGAAAGGCCCTGCTACGCAGCAAAAGTAAGGTATTAATTTTATGAACTACAAAAAAGAAAAAAAGTTTTTTTATGACATAAGCAAGTATAAGTTTGCAGAAATGATTCAAGACTTGCTATTAGTAAATGACTTAAGCTTGACTCATGAAAAAGCAAAAGAGGATTATCAATTTTTTTCTTCTCCTCATGGAGACTCTGAAACAGAGTTTCACAAGGCTGTATATGACAAATTAAGATCAGGGTGGCCTGAGTTTTTAGACGAATATAAAAGATTTATAAAGAATGAAGTAAGTCCGAATGTTAAAACAAACGAAGGATTAATTTATCAAAAGTGGCCAACTTTTAGGTTTCATCTACCGAACAACGTTGCTGTTGGCGGCTGGCATACAGATCAAAGCTATAACCACCCACCGAATGAAATAAACTTTATTGTTCCTCTTACGTCAATGTATGAAAGTAACGCGACTATAGTAGAAAGTGAACCTGGTAAAAAAGACTTTCACCAACTGGAATGTGAACCTGGAGAATACGTCAGGTTTAATGGAAATGAATGTCTTCATGGTAATTTACCAAACAAAACAGGAAAGACCAGAGTAAGTTTTGATTTTAGAATTATGAGACTAGAGGATTATGACCCTAATTCCGGGAAATCATCTCTTGTAATGGATAAGAAATATCTAATAGGCGGTTATTATGAAAAGCTCAACTAATAAAAATGTATCAGTTATAGGAGTAGGAAGGTTAGGCCTTTGCTTTTGCTTGTTTTTAGAGAAAGCAGGATATAATGTTTTAGGCGTAGATAGGTCTCAAGACTACGTTACGTCCTTAAATAACAAATCATTTTCGACACCTGAAGAAAGTGTGGATGACCTGTTAAGAGGCTCTGAAAACTTTCGCGCAACTACTAGCCTCGATGAAGCTATAAAGCATTCTGACATTATCTTTTTGCTAGTTGCAACTCCTTCTTTAGAAAATGGTAGGTATGATCACTCGCAAGTTGATTCTGTTATGAGAAGTATACAAAGTTTAGGTGTCCAACCAAATAAAAAGCATATCGTAGTTTCTTGCACTACAATGCCTGGATATTGTGATACTCTTGTTGAAAAAGCGGAATCTTTAAATTATACGTTAAGCTATAATCCTGAGTTCATTGCACAAGGAACTATCTTTAGAGATCAATTAAGCCCTGAATTTGTGCTAATTGGAGAAGGCTCTAAAAAAATTGGCGATATACTAGAAGAAATATATATGAAAGCTACAAACTCTAATCCTAAGATTTGCAGGATGAAAAGAATGGAAGCTGAAATTACCAAAATAGCGTATAATTGTTTTCTAACATCAAAGATATCTTTTGCAAATATGGTAGGCGATATTGCAATAACATCAGGTCTTTCGCCAACGCCTATATTAGAAGCCATTGGTAGCAGCGACAAGGTTGGCCACAAATATCTTGGGTATGGTTATGGCTACGGTGGACCGTGCTTTCCAAGGGATAACAGAGCCCTTGCAATCCATGCAAAAGATGTTGGATACGACGCACTGCTTAGCTACGCTACGGATGACATCAATAAGAACCATCTACATTTTCAAGTCAATAATTTTTTGAACACTAACAGCGATGAAGTTGTAGTATTAGATACTGTTACCTACAAGCCTGGCACAGACATACTAGAAGAATCACAACAGTTAGCCTTTGCTGTTGCCGTTGCAAAAGCTGGAAGAAAAGTAAGAATAGTAGAAGCTCGCTCAGTTATAGAGGTCTTACAGAAAAAGCACGGTGACTTGTTTGAATACGTAATAAAGCCTACATAAAAAAAATTATGCCAAAGTAGTCCTTATTTTTGCACGCATACAATTAATCGTTTATCACAGTAGTTGTTGTTATTGAACTCACTCTTAACGTTATTTGCTACATATTTAAAGCAAGTAAGAAGGAGCAAATAACATGACCATGATCATCGCCATAGAGAAGTACTGGGACACCCGACCTTGTAACATAAACCACTCTAAAAAAAAGGTAGGAACGAAAGAATACTATGACGAAGTTGAGAAAAGAAAATATTTTGTTGAGCACCACATACCACCGTTTGTAGAGTTTGATAAGTGGAAAAATAAAGAAGTTTTAGAAATCGGATGTGGGATAGGCACGGACAGTATAAGTTTCGCCCGCGCCGGCGCAAACTTGACTATAATCGAACTATCTTCAAAAAGCTTGGAAATTTGTAAAGAGAGATTTAAAGTCATGGGACTAACTGCAAACTTTATCCTTGGGAATGCAGAAAATGTCGCCTCCCTTGTAGGAAAAAAGAAGTTTGATCTAGTATATTCATTTGGTGTTATTCACCACACAGAATCACCAGAAAAAATAGTTGCCGGTGCACACAGCGTGCTAAATGACGGTGGTGATTTTAGGATAATGATTTACGCAAAGTACAGCTTTAAGCTTTTTGACTTTATGAAAATAGCTGCAGTTGAAGATTTTTCACGCGCCGAAGAAATAATACAACATTATTCAGAAGCACAATTAGGTTGTCCAAGAACGCTAACTTATACGCTTAAAGAAGCAAAAGAACTGTTAAAAGACTTTACAATAACATCAATGCAAAAAGATTTTATTTTTAAGTACGACATTCCAGAATATATTAAAGGAAACTATGTCGTTAGAGACTGCTTTAAAAATATGTCTGATGCGCAGTTTCAAGAAATGTGTGAGGAGGTTGGATGGAACTTAATGATAAAATGCAAAAAATAGCAAGTGATATAACTTGCTGGATAAAAGACTATGCTAATTCATGTAACAAGACAACTTTAGTTATTGGAGTATCTGGAGGAGTAGACTCCTCAGTAGTCTCTACGTTATGTGCTAAGACTGGGTTAAAAACTATAGTAGCCAGTATGCCAATACATCAATTGCAGCATCAAGATGACTTATCTAAACTTCATATAAATGACATCACCAGTAAGTATAGCAATGTTGCTTTAAGGAATGTAGACCTTTCAAGTACTTTTGATTCACTTGTGCAATGCCTTAAAGATAGCGAAAAATCTATGTTAAGCTTGGCAAATACAAGGTCAAGAATTAGAATGACTATGTTATATCAAATTGCCTCAACATGTAACGGATTAGTCGTAGGTACAGGAAATAAGGTTGAAGATTTTGGAATTGGATTTTTTACCAAATATGGAGACGGTGGAGTTGATATTTCTCCGATAGCAGACTTATACAAGACAGAAGTATGGGATCTTGCAAAGCACTTAAACATATCAAGAAAAATAATTGATTCTCCTCCGACTGATGGTCTTTGGGATGATGGCAGAACTGATGAAGATCAAATCGGTGCGTCATATGAAGAGCTAGAATACGCAATGAAATATGGTCAAACAATAGGTCAAACAAAAAGACAACAGCAGGTCCTCAAAATATACAAAGATTATAACTCTGCAAATTATCATAAGATGACGCCAATCCCAGTTTTTAAAAAATAAAAAAAGTAAGACATCAAAATTTGTGTATATTGATGTAATGCTTATTATGATTAAAAATCGCTACAGTGGCAATTGTTCATTTTATAAGACGTTATGCGAGATTTTATGATGGTAAATTTAGTAGAAGACACAATAGATAATAAAGATATTGACAGCTTAATAGAGTGGCTTAAGACATACCCAAGGCTAACAAAAGGTCCGTTAACGATCGAGTTTGAAAAAAAGTGGGCTAAATATCTTGGCACTTCTGAAGCTGTCTTCGTAAATTCTGGGTCATCTGCAAATCTTGTAATGCTACAAGTCTTAATAGAAACCGGTCGAATAAAAAAGGGTTCCAATGTAATAGTCCCTGCTCTTGCATGGGCTACTGATTTATCCCCAGTTGTTCAGCTAGGATTAAATCCTGTCCTTTGTGACTGTAATCTTCAAGACCTATCTTTGGATCTTGATCACTTTGAAAAGCTTTGTAGGGTGCATGACATTTCTGCTGTGATGTTCGTGTCAGTCTTAGGGTTAGTTCCTGATGTAACAAGGTTGCTTGACATATGCAATAAAAACAACGTCATATTACTAGAGGATACATGCGAGTCGTTTGGCTCAAGGTTTAAAGGAAAGAATGTAGGATCTTTTGGCTTAATGTCAACATTCTCTACATACTTTGGACACCATTTATCAACTATAGAAGGCGGAGTAATTTGTACCGATGATCAAGAAATAGCGGCAGCAGCAAGGTGTATTAGAAACCATGGGTGGGATAGAGACTTTTCTGAAGATAAAAGAAAAGAGCTTAGAGATCGCTGGAAGGTTAGTGAGTTTGATTCTTTGTATACATTTTATATGCATGGGTTTAACGTAAGGTCGACAGACCTACAGGCTTTTATAGGTTTAGGACAACTTGACAAAGCTGATAACGTTAATAAAGCTAGGGAAAAAAACTTTAGGATTTATCAAGATAACATAGAAAATGACTACTGGAAACCTGTTTATAGAAGCGATACTTTTATATCTAATTTTGCTTACCCAATAATTCATCCAAAAAGAGATAAGATAGTAAAAGAGCTGATCGCTAATAACGTTGAAGTTCGACCAATGATATGCAGGTCAATGGGAGTGCAGCCTTTTTACGTAAAAGAATATGGCAAGTGTGTATTAGACAACGCTGATATTGTCGATAAGTTTGGTATGTATATCCCAAACCACCCAAACCTCACTGAAGAATCTATTAAATTTGTTTGTAGCATAATCAACACCGCGATAAGCAAGTAGGAAAAAGCATGAAGATATTGGTTACAGGCGGTACTGGTATGGTTGGCTCAACATTTGACAAAGTCAGAACAAGTCATGATCTTTTGCTCGTGGGCTCTAGGCACTATGATTTAACTGACTATCAATCAACAAAAAAAATGCTGGATGAAAATACCCCTGATGCTATAATTCATCTTGCTGCAAGAGTTGGTGGAGTAAAAGGAAATAGCGATTTTGTTGCTGACTTTTATTCAGAAAATATAAGAATGAATGCCAACGTCTTGGATGCTGCACATAATTGCGGAATACCAAAGGTATTGTCCCTTTTATCAACATGCGTTTATCCTGATAGAGCTACCTATCCCTTAACCGAAAATCAAATGCACGAAGGTCCTCCTCATGAAAGCAATTTTGGATATGCTTATGCAAAGAGAATGCTAGACATTCAGTCTAGAGCCATTAGAAAGCAATATGGTAAAAACTTTATTTGTGCAATTCCAAATAACCTTTATGGGCCTAATGACAACTTTAGCATAGAAACAGGTCATGTAATTCCTGCTATTATTAGAAAAATTTGGGAAGCTAAAAAGTTTAAAACTGTTCCTTCTTTTTGGGGAAATGGATCTGCTCTAAGGGAGTTTACATACTCTGAAGATGTTGCAGATATATTGCTTTTTATGCTTGAAAATTACAATGACCCTTTGCCTATTAATATAGGTTTAACAAATGAGTGTAGTATAAAAAGTGTTGTAGATATCGTTTGTAAGTCGCTGAAGTACAATGGTGACGTGTCTTGGGATATATCAAAGCCTACAGGACAGCTTAGAAAACCAAGTAGTAATAAAAGACTGCTAGAGCTTGGATGGGATAATAGCAACTACACTAGTCTTGATCAAGGAATAGAAAAAACGTGCAATTGGTTTTTAAAAAATTATCCCGATGTTAGAGGTGTTAAGTAAATGAGCGAAGAAAAAAATAGGGTTTTGGTTACCGGTGGCGCCGGGTTTATAGGTCATGCTTTAATAGAGCACCTTCTTGAGACTACTGACCTTGATATTGTATCGTTAGACCGTCTTGATCTATCCGGATCACTTAGCCGGCTAAACGACGTTTTAGAAAAAAATGATAAATGGCGCAAGAGATTAACTGTTGTATGGCATGATCTTAAAGCTCCGCTAAGTGATCATACAAAAGATGCTTTAGGGGATGTGCACTACATCTTACATCTAGCAGCTTCATCTCACGTTAATAGAAGCATACAATACCCATTACAGTTTATAATGGATAATGTTGTTGGGACGTGCAATTTGCTAGAGTATGCAAGAAAAGAATGTAGTAGCTTAAAGATGTTTTTGTACTTCAGCACAGATGAAGTATTTGGGCCAGCTCCAGAAGGTATTGTGTTTAATGAAGATGATAAGTACAACGCAAAAAACCCTTACTCTGCTTCTAAAGCAGCTGCAGAAGAGCTTTGTAATGCGTATTCAAATACATATGGGTTACCAGTTATAGTGACGCACACGATGAATGCATACGGGCCTCGACAGCACTTAGAAAAGTTTATACCTCTATTAATAAGAAAACTTCAAAAAGATGAGTTAGTAACAATTCACTCTGATAAAGAAGGTAAAAAGTCGTCAAGCAGAAGATATTTGTTTTCTAAAGATGTTTCTGAAGCTGTTAGGTTTTTGATGTTTAACGGAAAGTTAGGCGAAAAATATAACGTGTGTGCTGATAAAGAGACTGACAATTTAACTTTAGCAAAAACAATAGCAAAGCTTATGGGCAAAGAGCTTAAATACGAAATGAAGTATCCTGAAGATGACAGGCCTGGAAATGATTTCAGGTATGCAGTTTCTGGTGAAAAGTTAAAGGCCATGGGATGGAGCCAAAGTATAACTCTAGACCAAGGTTTAGAAAAAACAATACGATGGTATTTAGACAATTCTCAATGGGGCAAAAAATGAAAACAGCTATGATAACAGGAGTAACAGGTCAAGATGGTTCTTATCTTGCCGAGTTATTATTAGAAAAAGGATATAGGGTAGTTGGCCTTAAAAGACGAACAAGCGTACTTTCTACAGAGCGGATTGATGCGGTCTATGATAATCCAATGTTTAGTTTAGAATACTATTCTCTACATGATCCAACAACGCTATACAGGTTGTTAAAAGAATATGAACCGCAGGAATTCTACAACCTGGGTGCACAATCTCATGTTAAGGTTTCTTTCTCTGTGCCTGTAGAAACAGTTGATACTATAGCTATGGGTACCTTGAGGATCCTTGAGGCTATAAGGTTTGTTTGTCCAAATACAAAGGTTTACCAGGCTTCATCATCGGAGATGTTTGGAGACAACCCCGAGACCCCTCAAAGTGAGTTGACGACGCTAATGCCTGCTAGTCCTTATGCATGTGCAAAAACTTTCGCTCATCAGCTTTGTAGAAACTATAGGAAATCTTATGGAATGCATATCTCTAGCGGAATTTTATTTAACCACGAGTCTCCAAGAAGAGGGGAAACTTTTGTTACAAGAAAAATAACAAGAGCCGCAGCTAGAATAAAGCTTGGGTTGCAAGAAAAGCTTTATTTGGGAAACTTAGATGCAAAAAGAGATTGGGGTTTTGCTGGTGACTATGTAGAAGCAATGTGGTTAATGACACAACAAGCAGAGCCTGATGATTTTGTTGTAGCAACTGGTGAAACGCATACTGTCAAGGAGTTTTTGCATGAAGTGTTTAAT